>OBUS01000064.1_pt1 | contig 124971 bp, 105 predicted proteins | sample 1475921 | NCBI WGS metagenome assembly OBUS01 (sample SAMEA2579948, study PRJEB22360) | human gut metagenome | reverse complement strand
GACAGACGGTTTCCCGTCTGCCGGACTTGCGGTGTTACCGCACAAGAATATTCACCGATGTATGTTTTACCTCCAGAAGTTCACATATATCGGCTGCCTTTAAAAATAATTTGTTCTGCATAATCAGTACCTCCTGTATTTTGAATATTTATCTCTTCATATACTCTGTACTGGCAGATGTAAAATCGGACATCATTTTCCGAAATTTAGCAAATTATTTTAATTTTACAGTTTCCATATGTGTTATCGCTGAACCATGGAGTTAATATCATTGAAAAAGGGTATAAAAAACAGTCTGCCCTGACGGAAAACATTTCCATCAAAACAAACTGTTCTTCATATTCACACTAATTATATTTTCTGAGCATAGTTACTTTTGCGAAAATCTCAGATAACTCCGGAAAGAAAACAAAGAAAAAAAAGATTTTTTAACTCCATTTGCACTCCACCGGAACATCCAGACAGCCCGCAAAACCTTTATTTATGGGCTTTTTCGCAATTTAGTCCGCTACTCAAACTCGCAAATAAAATCTTATTACTATACTTTTTAGTATTGGTATTATGGTTCTATTTGGTTTTATATGTGTTCTACTGTCCTAAATCTATAGACTGTACTGAACGGTGTTATCAATTTGTTATCATGATTGTGTTATCAATCACTTTTTCCTTAAAACGTTTGAAACAGTTGCTTGGGATATATCTAGCATTGCCGCAATCTGTTCTTGCGTAATTTTATTTTTCGTTAAATCTTTAATAACAGCATTCCGTTGTGCAACAGAATTTATTTCTGGTATTTCCAAAACCTGCCCTATTTCCACACCAGTAGCAGTTACCGTCTTTATTAACGTAGTTCCATTATCAAGTACAGCCCTTGCAATTTTAGATCCACTTTTCTTATTTGCTTTAAATGCCAAAGAAACAACATTAGATGTTGTCTGCCCAAATTTTTGCAAATCAGATTTCTTAAAAACAGTCATTAAGTCAAAAGGCATATCGCACCTCCAATCATTATTTTAATATCATTATAATATCAAAATAATAATCAGTCAATATAAAAAACATATTCAAAATATTATGCTAATCTTCTATAACTAAAAATTATTCATCACCTTCTTCACTGCTATTCAGTTCCTCCATCTTTTTTGCTATTTTTTCAAAAATATCCGTTTCTATCCCATCTGTTTGCAATAAAACTTTTTTCAAAACTTCAAAGCGAATCATTCTGTTTCCAATCTTATTAACTCCTTCTGAAGATGCTAGTTTATATTTTTTCAAATATTCTATTGCTCTTTGTTCCTCTATTGATTCAACATCAATTTCATATTCATTTTTAAAAAGTGTATAACAATATATAAAAACTTTTAGTTTTTCCACCATACCTTGTGATATAGAAATCTTTTTTTCAGAGAAATCAAACATAACACAAAAAAGAGTATACATCTGGATTTTTTTATTTACAAATCCGTTTGTTTTATCTTCTGTAATAATTTTTATTAACTCCATTGCATTATGAACTTTTTCCATATCCTCTTTTGAGTCTACATATTCTTCTCCGAGTTCTCTATATATTTGATCCAATCTATCTCCTTTTGTTTGATCAATTATACCTTCTCTTGCTAATAACAGGATACTACTGCAATATTCTACATCCTTCATTCTTCTAATATCACCTGTACTAAATATTTTGTAATCCTGCCAAAATATTTCATTAGCTAATTGTTCAGACACTTTTCCAAATTCACTGTCCCAACTCTTTCTTTTTTCTTGTTCATTAAGGCTATAATCTGTTAAATTGAGCCTATAAAACATATTCCTTACTTCATTCTTTGAAAAATGCTTATCTAAATTTACTATTGACATTTCATATGACCAAATTGCTTTTTTTGTATCATCATCCAGTTCATAAAAATATCTATCTGCATATTTCTTTTTTACATCTTCATCAATTAAATATTTTTTTTGTAATTTATATTTTCCTGCAATATACTCAAAGATAGCATTAATTCTTTGTTGGCCATCCACTATATGTGTAATCGTCTTCCCCGTATTAGGATCTGTATCATAATCCCACATAAATATTTCAGGAATGACCAAATCCAACAAAATGGTTTCAATCAACCTTATATTATCCTTATCTCCCCAAACTTTTTTACGTTGATACGTTCTATCCACAACTAATTCTTCATCTTTAAACCCATTATAGATCTGTGTTATTTTCATTGTGTTTCTTGAAAATTTATTGGCCATATCCGTTTAAATCTCCTTTCAATTGTTCAATAGACTGTATATGATATTCTTCTAGATCTTTCCAATCTCGATATATTCTATAATGAATCTCATGTTTAAAATACATATCTCGTTGCAAACTTTTAGTAGCCGCATTACTCTTTTTTATCCATTCAACGCGACACTCTTCAATATTTAACAAATCAGTATCTGAAATGTAACCTCTGTATATCCCCCTGGATATATAACGATAATACTTTTTATTTGTAATATTATATGACATTCGAAACAGCCGCCAAAAATAATCAAATAATTGCGTAGATATAATCGCTATATCAATATCCGACTGATTATCTCCTTCATCAGTAAAATGTTTAAGAAATTTTTCTGGTGAAAGACTCACTCCCAATTTTGCACTTCCGACCATAACCGTATTATTAAATCCAATATCAAAAGCATCACTCACCAACATTTTAAAGTCATCAACTGCATGAATAATATCTTTCTCATCGATATTTAATATTCTTTCAAAATACCAATTATCAGCACGTAGCAAATATTTCATATAGAATTCTTTTACATTTGTTTTTAATAAATCCTGTTTTATGTCATCCTCTGTATATATCATATAGTATTATCCCTCATATCTTTAAAATACATTTCCAATAAAGGTTTCAATTCTTGTCCAAGTTTTTCCGCCATTAAAACAGGTACACCATTTCCAACAGTCTTAAACATATCGGTCAAAGACATATTTAATGGAAGTTCAAATTCAGGAGGCACGGACTGAATTGCCAGCACTTCTGCAATACTTAATCTTCTTACTTTATATGGATGTAAATGTACTTCATTATTCCCATATGCAGCGGTAGGAGAATATCTCCATCTATGTAAACGTTTAAATGATTTTCTAGAAACATCTCCTTCTTCAATAGTTTGCATTCTTGCCAATCCCGCCTTCGGTTGAAAAAAGTTAGCAGCATTAGGATGATTCTCCACATCATTTTTATCAAACCAATGTTGTATTGTTAATTCCTTTATAATATCCTGTGGTGGTTGTGTTATAGAATTTTCTCTAAAAGGCTCCGTATCAGGCCAATCAATATTACGAATTGTTTCTAAAATATTGTACTCTCGTATTCCCCAATTGAAATTTTTCACAATATCCTTTAATTGGTCTTTATTCTTTTGACTCCCAACTCTTATACCAATCATTATGACACGCTCACGTTCCTGTGGTACACCATATTCCAAAGAATTCAATAATTTATCCAATAAGTAATATCCCTGTTTTTTCATCTTATTGTACATATTATCATAAAATTCTTTATGTTTTTTTGTTCTCCATAATCCTTTTACATTTTCAAAAACAAAAAAATCAGGTTTTTCTTTACAAATCAGGTCAAAATATGTTTTAGATAACTTACCATTGTCGCCATTAATTCCTTTATTCTTCCCAGCAGTTGAAAAATCAGGGCACGGAGGCCCACCAATAAATCCAATTATGCTATCTCTTTTGTCTTTTTCAATAAGAATATCTAATTTTGAATTTTCCTCTAAATAATCGCATATATCATCATTGAAGTACCCATATTCTGGTTCTTTTATTTTCATTTTTTTTCGCGAATACTTATATGCTTCAAGGAATGGTTCATACTTTTCAGAAACCATTGCAATATCAAATCCAGCCTCTTCCATACCCAAATCTAATAATCCACATCCTGAAAAAAAGGAATACAGTTTTATTTTTTTCATTACTAAATACCGCACATTTTTGTGCTCCTCCTGTGAATAATCAATCTCCCGAATTAAATTCTACCAGTTTTTCCCAGTCAATGCTTCCATCTTCTCTGCAGAAGCTATTGGAAAATTCCCTAACCAGTCTATTGGCTGCTCTGTTATAACTTTCTTTATAATCAGCTACATATTTCTCCGGCATAGTTCCCATATATCCGATAATCTTTATGTAAAAGTCCTCGTCTCCCGTTAATTCTGCCCAGAATCGTTTTCCAGCCAATTCCTGATACATTTTTGGCTTTCCTCTACCAGATTCTTTCTTCTTCCCATAACAATAACCGATATACGCTTCATACCTTGCCTTTGCTTGCTGTGCCAACTTAGAGGCAGCTGTAAAATTCTGTTCCTGTCGTTTTTTACTGTCTGCATTAAATACGGACGGCCCACTTTTAACAGCTATTGCAGAGATTGTATTTGTTTCATTGTTCTGGATCATAATATCAATACCTTCTGCCAGGGCTTTATTTCCACCACTTGCAGCAATAGCAATCGGTTCAAAAAAGCAATTACCAAAAATAGTTTCTTCACTCGAACTTACAAATGCAGTAAGCACCGAATCTACGATTTCAGTTGCACTCTGCATAGCCTTTGCACGGTATAAATACGGGTTTTTACGTTTCATTACCTTCTGTATGTTTAATCCATCTATCTTTTCAATTAACGTTCCATAAAATGTTTCCAAGGCAAAAGCAATCGCCTGAATTACAGCCTGTTCATCATATGAATTATTTAACGGCATATAAATTTCCTCCCAATTCTATTGCATTTCTAATCTTATTATGTACATTTGTACCTTTAAAGCGTTTTGTCTGAACTAAAGCTGTCTTATTAGCCACAGAAAGCACAGCCTTTCCAATAGCTTCTGCTAATCCTACCGGAACAGCATTCCCTATCTGCCGATATTTTGCTGCTGTCGTTCCAGTAAATACCCAATCATCCGGAAATTGCTGAATTCTTGCATATTCTTTTACGCTTAATGGTCTATCTTGTGTAGGATGGCACATCATTGTTGCTTTCTGTACTGGAGAAGTAACTACAGTTGGTGAAGGCTGATCATATGATAACCTTCTATAAAATCCAACTTTTCCACCTCCGGATTTATATGCACCTCCCATAGCAATAGGAATAATATTCTCTGGTAAATCTCTCCAATTCCCACCTTCCGGAACCATTTTCAAGAATTTCAATCTTTCTTCACTTAACGTTGCACATTCTCCATGGTCAAATTCCAAATCTTCAATCACACTTCTAACTGTCTGCCACTGATACTCCTCGCTTTGATGCATCTGAAAATGTGTAGGAATTGGTAAGAAAATTTCTTCATTATCCCGACTACCAATTAGCACAAATCTCTCTCTGAATTGCGGAACACCATAATTTACAGCATCAAGTACACCATATACAGTTTTATATCCCAGTTTATCAAATTCTGCTAAAATCACATCAAGCACTGTTCCTAATTTCTGATCAGGATCGCTTTCATCTCTTTCAGACAAAGGCACATGTTTCAATGGCGACGACATAATTCCTTTTACATTTTCCATCACGAAAAAGCGAGGCCGTATATAATCAATCATACGAATGAAATCCATAAACAAACTGCCTCTCGGATCATTTATACCCAATCTTTTTCCTGCTGTAGAAAAAGGCTGGCACGGCGGTCCTCCGCAAATCAAAAATGGCTCTCCTACAGATAAGCCTGTCATATCTAATAATTGCTGGGGCTGTATTTCCCTAATATCTCCGCCCAATACTCTATGGCCATTGGCCTGCATAGTTTTTACACAGGCTGCATCAAAATCCTGTCCAATTGCTACATTTAAACCTGCCTTTCCCAATCCAATGTCTAATCCCATTGCTCCGGAAAATAAAGAAATAACATCTCTATTGGCAGCATATCTACTATAATTATTTTGTTTTATATTTTTATGCATTAAACTTTCTCTCCGTTTTTTAATACGAATTTTCTTTCAAAAGAACTGTTTACCGCACCTGCTATATCTTCTAATTCAGCTATGGTAAAACTCTCCCTTTTCATTTTTCCATTAAAATTCTGTGGTGTTGTCCCTATTCGCCGTGCAAGCTCAGCTACGCTAATATCTGACCGCACACACAGTACCTTGATTTGTTCAGAAATCGTCATTTCGGGTACCTCGTCATTTAATCAACTCTTACTTTACAAGTATAAATCATAGCCTTTATACCGTCAATCAAATAATTCATGTCCAACAGCCAATGGTACTTGTATCTTTTCCTTTAACTTGTTAGAATAATTAATATTCCCAAAGGTGGTGACCCGTTTATGTCTCGTGATTCTGAAACTGTCTCTAAAAATATGCGTAGCATTCATAGCAAAGACACATCCATAGAACTTCAACTCAGAAAAGCTCTATGGCACAAAGGATACCGATATCGAAAAAATTATAAAGCCTTGCCCGGCTCTCCTGATATTGTTCTGACCAAATACAAAATTGCTATTTTTTGCGACAGTGAATTTTTTCATGGAAAGGACTGGGAAATCTTAAAACTCCGTCTTGAAAAAGGTAAAAATCCAGATTACTGGATTAAAAAAATTGAACGTAATCGTTCCCGTGATTTTGAAACTGATAAAAAGCTCTTGTTTCTGGGTTATACAGTTATACATTTCTGGGGTCAAGATATCAAAAAACATACCGACGAATGTATTCAAGCTATTGAAGAAGCTATATGGGACAACACCTTTTCAGATTCTTCTTTCGATTCCTCTGACGAATAGTATAAAATTTATGGCTGCATCTTTTTTGATACAGCCATAATGGTTTTAAACATATATTATCTCTTTCAGTACAATTTCTTCTGCACAGGCTTTGATATTATTCATCAATCCAACCCATTTCATCTGATCCTGCATTTTCAGTTGTTCTGTCACACCCTGTTTCTCCACCATCTGCTTTACCAAGGTTTCCACCTGCTCTCTGGCCTCCTGATCGACCTGGTTCAAATGTCCTGTCAGTTCTCCCGTCATCAATAAATACTGATATCGTGCCGATCTATGCTCTTTCAGAAACTGTCTTCGCAACATTCCGTATGGGTGATATTTTCGTTCTGGTTTCCAACGAACAGGAAAAAGGCGTGCTGCTAGAACTGAAAGGAAAAGGCTGCCGCCAGTATGAAAACTTTCTGCTGGCACAGCATAGGAGCTGGTATGACTTTCTCATGGACGCACTTGTGGAGGGAGGTGTTATAAAAAGGCTTGACCTTGCCATCAATGATATGGTCGGAATACTGGATATTCCCGAACTGACAAAGAAATGCAGGAATGAAGAATGTATTTCCGTTTTCCGAAGTTTCAAGTCCTATCGTTCTGGCGAACTGGTACAAAGCCGAGAAGAAAATAAGTCCAGTATGGGAAATACGCTTTATATCGGTTCTTTAAAATCCGAAGTCTATTTCTGTGTATATGAAAAAGACTATGAGCAGTATGTTAAATACGATATTCCCGTCGAAGAAACACTTATCAAAAACAGATTTGAAATCCGCTTAAAAAATGAGCGAGCCTATTATGCGGTGCGTGACCTGCTGACTTACCATGACGCTGAACGTACCGCATTTTCTATTATCAACCGTTATGTCCGTTTTGCAGACAAAGACGAAACAAAGCGGCGAAGTGACTGGCAGACAAATGAGCGTTGGGCGTGGTTCATTGGTGAGGATCGTAGGCGTTTGAAATTAACGACAAAACCCGAACCTTACGACTTCCAGCGGACACTAAACTGGCTGTCACGACAGGTTGCTCCCACTTTACAGGTGGCGGAAAAACTGGACAAGCAGAATAACACTACCATTATCAAAGATATGATTAAAAATGCAAAGCTAACTGACCGACTGGAAAAAGTTTTGAAGCAGTTATCCGTTACCGTAGAAGAAATGACCGTCTATGACAAGGAGGATTGATATATGCTGCATTTTTCTTTATGACCTGCTGCTGGTATCGATATTGTAATTATGTGTATTCTGCAAGTAGGAAAAGAAGCAGATACCCATTTAGAAGAATTTGAAAGGAGAAATGACAAATGAATTTTGGACAGAATTTATATAACTGGTTTTTAAGCACTGCACAGAGCCTTGTGCTTATGGCAATCGTAGTGATTGGAATTTATTTAGGATTCAAACGAGAGTTTTCCAAACTTATCGACTTTCTGGTAATTGCCTTAGTTGCTGTTGGATTGGTATTCAATGCGGCTGGTGTAAATGATGTGTTGTTGAACCCGTTTAATAGGATTATCGGAGCATAGACACTTTATATAACTACTTAATTATGGTATAATATTTATTGCCCTACCCCGCTCAACTGAGAGGTTGGGTTGATGTGAGGTCTACGGACGGAATGAGGGCTAAAATTCTATCAGTATAGCGAGGTGAGTGTTATTATGAGTAAGATTGGTGATTTTGCAACAGTAGTAAGTTTTCTTATGATGGTTCTCTTAAAAATTATGGATACGAAAGTAGTAACCTCTCTGCTGTGCGGGGTGAACTAATGAGAAAAAAAGTCAAAAGTAAGGAAATTAAAAAATATAATAAATTTTTTAGCTATAACTGTGCTGAACGACAAAATAGAAATTTTTCTTATAAGGATTTTAGTTATAGTAATTCTTATAACACACAGTTTACAAATTCTATATTTTATGGGAATAATTTTTTTAAAGCAACTATGAAATATTGTGGATTCAACGGTTGTAAATTTAGTTTCATCGAATTTAAAAGTAGTAATTTTCGTGGGTGTAGATTTAAAGGAACACAGTTTGAAAATGTGATTTTTGAAAATTGTAATTTGTCTAATACACATTTTCAAGGAGCAACCTTTAAAAACGTGTATTTTACTAACACTAGCTTAAAAAATGCTAGAGGAATAAAAGATACAGATTCATTGACCAGAATAAATAATCATAATTTGAAACTTTCTTTTGGTCCGCAACTACTAGAAGCTATAAATGAGTGTAAAACCAATCCTTATATTATATCTTCTGGAACAATTTTTTATAAGAAAAAAGGACGATTAAGCAATGCTCAAAAAAAAGCAGAGAAATCATTGCCAAAGCAAGAACGAAAACGTCTACAAAGGGAGCGACAAAAAGAACTCTTAACACACCCGAAACAAATGTCCTTATATAAGGTAAACATTATCCGTTTACTGGACAATTTTACCGAAGATGAAATTGCTAAAGGATTACATTTAGCCGCCACATCTATTGATAAGAATTTTTCATCTCTTAGTTATTTTATACCATATATAAAAAAAGCAAATAACACAGCACTTAGCAGTAAATCTTAAAGGTTTGCTGCTTTTTTCATGCCTAATTTTAAGATTGGAGGTATTACTTGAAAGATATTTTTGAGGATATGAAACAGTGGATCGGCTGCACTTATATTTCTGACTTACCTTACCATAAGCGTGAGGTCTGGCAGGAATTTAAAAAGCTGCCACCCCGTTCATATCCGCTAAACCAATTAGAAGATTTTTCCCTTTATGTATTTAACGTAAAGTATCCCATTTTAATGGAGATACTAAAAAAGATGAAAGGAAGTGACACGTCATTCAATGTATGAAATGAGATGAGATGTATAGGGTCATTTGATCATATTCCAAATCACTCTGTAACTGATTAGCTATATATTCCTGAATTTTCTTCGCATTTTTTCCTACCGTATCTACATAATATCCTCTGCACCAAAAATGTCTGTTGCCATATTTATATTTCAAATTTGCATGGCGTTCGAATATCATTAATGTACTTTTGCCTTTTAAATACCCTACAAAATACGATACACTTATGCTCGGTAGAATCTCAACTAACATATGCACGTGATCTGGACATATCTCTGCTTCCACAATTTTTACACCTTTTCTCTTGCATAACATACTTAAAATATTTGCAATATCTTGCTTAATCTTTCCATATGCTACTTTTCTTCTATATTTGGGTGCAAAAACAATATGATACTTACAATTCCATTTCGTATGTGATAAACTATTACTATCCATATGGATACCTCCTTTGTTAAATAATGCGGTTGGCGAACCTAACATTATTATAGCACTGGAGGTTTTATACTGTAAGCTGAAGCAACTTCAACCACCCGCACAGCAGGTGGTTTATTTGTTTTCCAAAGTTCCGTTTTTCGGATCAACGAAAAACTCCACAATGTAAAACAGGGCTTTGCCCTAACAAAGAAAAAAGCCGTAAAACCCCATGAAATGGGGCTTTACAGCTCACCTCAAGCTACTCAAACTCAATCGTACCCGGCGGCTTGCTGGTCAGGTCATAGAATACGCGGTTAACGCCCTTAACTTCGTTAATAATGCGGTTCATAACCTTATTCAGTACTGCATACGGAATCTCAGCAGATTCGGCTGTCATGAAGTCGATAGTCTTCACTGCGCGGAGCGCTACAGCGTAATCATAAGTTCTGAAGTCACCCATAACGCCTACACTTCGCATATTTGTCAGTGCTGCAAAATACTGGTTCGGCATCCATGAAGGATCTTCACCATGTTCTTTCTTATACTCAGCTGCAGCATTGTCTACCTCTTCACGATAAATGAAGTCTGCATCCTGTACAATACGAACCTTCTCTGCGGTAACTTCACCGATAATACGGATTCCAAGTCCCGGTCCCGGGAATGGCTGACGGAATACTAGTCTCTCCGGAATTCCAAGCTCCAGACCTGCTTTACGAACCTCATCCTTGAAAAGGTCGCGGAGCGGTTCGATGATTTCCTTGAAATCAACGAAATCCGGAAGTCCGCCTACATTGTGGTGAGATTTGATCACTGCGGACTCTCCGCCCAGACCACTCTCTACAACATCCGGATAAATAGTTCCCTGTGCCAGGAAATCTACCGCACCAATCTTCTTGGCCTCTTCTTCAAAAATACGGATAAATTCTTCACCGATAATCTTACGTTTTGCTTCAGGCTCTGTAACACCTGCCAGCTTGTCATAATATCTCTGCTGTGCATTGACGCGAATAAAGTTCAGGTCAAACTGACCGTTTGGTCCGAATACACCCTCAACCTCATCTCCCTCATCTTTACGAAGAAGACCATGATCTACAAATACACAGGTAAGCTGCTTGCCGATTGCTCTGGAAAGAAGTCCTGCTGCAACGGAAGAGTCAACACCACCTGACAGGGCAAGAAGAACTTTTCCATCCCCGACCTTCTCGCGGATTTCTCTGATAGTGTGCTCAACAAAGGCATCCATTTTCCAGTCTCCGGCACATCCGCATACACCAAGTACGAAGTTGGAAAGCATCTTCTTTCCTTCTACTGTATGAAGCACTTCCGGATGGAACTGGATCGCATACAGCTTCTTCTCCTCATTCTGTGCAGTTGCTACCGGACAGTCTGCTGTATGAGCAGCAATCTCAAATCCTGGTGCAACCTGAGAAATATAATCTGTGTGGCTCATCCAGCAGATTGTTTTGTCAGATACGTCTTTGAAGATTTTAGAATCTGTCTTATCTACCAGAACCTCTGTCTTTCCATATTCGCTCACATCTGCTTTCTCAACTTTTCCGCCCAGAACATGCATCATAAGCTGTGCGCCATAGCAAAGTCCCAGAACAGGAATACCAAGCTCAAATAATTCTTTATTGCATGTAGGTGAATCTGCCTCATAGCAGCTGTTCGGACCACCGGTAAGGATGATTCCCTTAGGATTCATTGCCTTGATTTTCTCAAGATCGGTCTTGTATGAATAGATTTCGCAGTATACGTTACATTCTCTTACACGTCTGGCAACCAGCTGATTGTACTGACCACCGAAATCCAGTACGACGACTGTTTCTCTTTTCATGTTTTCCTCCTTGTTTCTCATTATTTGTAACTGTAAAGATATTGAACCGTTACCATTGAATTTTATTATAAATTACAGTTCGGATTTTTACAATGCTTATTTTCAGTTTTCCACCTTGTGTTTTCTTCCTGCCAGTTTATAAGTTTTTTAGAATTTAATCACGTTTTTTTCAACAGTCCATCACATTTTGCTCACAAATTCCCTGTATATTAATAAGCAAATAAAGCAAATGCTTTTTCACATAGATTTTTAACTTTTTTCTTTTTCATACTTATGCCGGACCGTAAGGTCCGGCCCTCCTTCTTTTTACAGACCTTTTCAGGTCTTTTTCTTTTTTTTATAAGTTTTTTAGAATTTAATCACAATTTCTTCAACAGTCCATCACATTTTGCACACATTTTCCCTGTATATTAATAAGCAAATAAAGCAAACGCTTTATTTATAATAAAACTTTTTCTTTTTCATACTTGCCGGATCGCAAGATCCGGCACTCCTTCTTTTAAAATGTGAAATCCCGCTCACAGTAATACACAACTGTGAGCGGGATTTTTGTGTTACCGCAGAGAACTAGTGTGCCGACAAGTTGATTCTTGAAACAATCTTGCAGGATAAATTTTCTTATTTCAAGGCGGAGGAAGGAGGCGTAGCGGTGGCTACGGCGACCGACGACAACGCGGAAATAAGAAATTTAGACGCAAGATTGTTCGAGAAATCAACTTGTTGGCACACTTACTTGATTCGGTTAAATTCCCATTGTAAGAATCTCCATCAGTACCCCAAGCAATGACGGATTCAAATTCATGGATACCAGAACTGGCACTGCCTCTGTACCCAGCTCTTTCACTACTTTATAAACGTCTGTCTTCTGTGCATAGGTAATCTGTGCTTTTTCCAGAATCTCATAGACCTCTTCTGCATAATCTCTCTGATAAACAGCTGCATCTGCCGCAAAAGTAACCTTCACCTGTGCATCTGCCGGCACATCCTTCAGGATCACTATTGTTCCATGAAGCTTCTTATCCTCTGCGAACTCTGCATCCTTATATACCTGTCCGTTTACAGTAACCTCCTGCGGTTTGTCCTGAATGTTGCAGAAGCGGATCTTCCAGGAACGTTTCTGCGGGATCACTGCTGTATTTCCCTGTGCAGCTTCTACAATAAATACTGTTCCATTCTCATCTGCAGTCTTCGTCATTCTGGTGGATACCCAATTCTCATCCAGGTCTTCCGGTGTGTCCCCACCGTCTTCCCAGAGTACAAATTCTCCTGATTCTCCAGGATATACAAGTACTTCCAGTTTCTCAGGATTCTCAATGGAATTATCATATCCTTCCATGTCCTTCAGTGGAATGATGCTGCCTTCACGCACAAGTACCGGCATCTCATAAATATCTCTCCAGAGATCCACTTTTCTGCCGCCCTTATATGCTCTTCCGTTAAAGAAATCATACCAGATTCCCTGCGGAATCCATGTCTTTGCGCCTGCAAGTCCTGTTACCGGATCCAGCTTATCTGTGATTGGAGATACCATCATCTCTGTGCCGAAATAATAGTTGTTCGGTACTTCATAGGTTTCCTCACGCTCCGGCTCCAGATAATACATCGGCTGTACCAGCGGCAGTCCCGCTCTGCTTGCACGACGGTTCATGGTGTAAAGATACGGAACCAGCTTATGACGCAGTTTCAGGAAATTCTTCATTACTGTTTCTACAATCTGGTTGTATTTCCACGGTTCTTTTCCATTAAACGGGTTATCTGTGCTGTGCAGACGATTCATTGGTGAAAAGACTCCAAGCTGTACCCACCTTGCAGTGAGCTCGTCGTCTCTGTATCCAAACATATGTCCACCGATATCATGACTCCACCATCCAAAACCGATGTTGCTGGCATTTGCTGTGAAATATGGCTGGAATTTCAGACTCTCCCAGGTAATGAACGTATCACCGGAAAAACCAACCGGGTATCTGTGGCTTCCTGGACCTGCATATCTTGAGAAAGTCAGCGCACGTTTTCCTTTCCACTTGCTGTCCAGATAGTGATAGTGGTTCAGCATCCAGAGCGGATCCAGTCCCGGAACCTTGGTTACAGTTCCCTGCTGCCAGTCAAGCCACCAGAAGTCTACTCCCTCTTCTTCCATCGGATGATGCAGTTCCTCAAAATATGTCTCAATGAATTTCGGATCTGTCATATCAAAAAGTACCGGTTCCTTACTTGCAGGATCAATTCCCATCTTCTCTGCAACTCTCGGATAGGCTTCTTCATAAGCACGCACTCCATCTGCCGGATGTACGTTCAGTGTGATCTTATATCCATGTTTGTGCAGCCAGTCCATAAATTCAGGCGGATTTGGGAAAAACTTCTTATTCCAGGTATATCCTGTCCATCCGCTTCCATATACAGGAGGTACATCCTCTACCAGATGCCAGTCCATATCTACAACTGCAACAGAAAACGGCACTTCTTCTTTCTCAAAACGCTCTACCAGTTCTTTGTACTCTGTCTCTGTATATTTGTGATATCTGCTCCACCAGTTTCCGAACGTATATCTTGGAAGCAGAGGTGTTTTTCCACATAATCTGTAAAAATCCTGCAGACATTCCACATATCTGTGACCATATCCAAAGAAATAAAAGTCTGCTCTGTTTCCCTGACGTGGCTCTACCATTCCATCTTCGCCCATAGCCATTGTGTGGGAATCATCCAGCACTGAAAAACCGTTTCTGGACATAATTCCATGACTCAGCGGAATCTCACCGTCTGCTTCATCCAGGGTTCTGGCTGTTCCCAGCAGATCTTTTGGTTCATCACCATAATGCCACACGCGCTCGCTGGCTTTTCCACCCGCAACACGTATCATCAGACCGCTTGGAGAAAATTTCTGCTTGTCATAGTGGATTTCCAGGTCTTTGGTGTAAATATGTAATTCCTCACCGCCATCGCTCACCCTGAATTCCGGCACCGGGAAATCACGATTGCATACCATCTGTGTTGCTCTGTCCTCAAATCCTCCGTCTTCGCTGTACTCAAAACGGATCAGGGCAGTTGTCAGCATTGTAATCCTGAAATGATCGCCCACGATCACAGCTTCCTTTCTGCATACAGGATTACCTTCCAGCACAAATTTCTTTAAGTTCATAAAAGCTTTTCCTCCTTTACATCAACAACAGTTGTAACAGTTGCTTTTATGTCTATTTTAATCTTCTGCAGTCTGATTGACAACGCTTTTTTTCAGCTACTGAACATTTATATGACATATACTTGTGATATTATTTTCTAGAACGTGTCTGAAAAATGCTTTACGCAAGATGTGCGTCACAATTTGCAGGAGATTTTGGGAATGATTTTCCAAACACACTCTAAAGCAGCTGCCGAAGAGGACGAATGATCATCCTGAGCACACCGTAGTATAACTTCTTTTTCCGATTCAACACTTTCCCCTGGTACTTTGCGCCTTCGGTTTCCTGACCGTTTGCAAGTACCTCTTTGCTTTTTTCCATATAATCTGATTCTGTTTCGTGAATCTGCTGACTCAGTTTTTCGCTGTCAATTACCAGCATCAGTTCCGTATCCAGATAAGTACTTCGCATATCCAGATTATAGGAACCTACTACTGACAGACGGTCATTTATCAGCACAGCTTTTGTATGAACCGGATAATCATTCATCAGTTCATACACATCTGCCCCTGTTTCCAGAATTTTCTTTTTCTGATTAAGATAATCTGTACAGCCCCATGGATTAGAGCCTTTTTCCACTGCATTCAGCACGATCTGAAGCTTTGCATGATCTGAAATCCCCTGCAATACATCATACATGTAACCATTACAGATCACATAAGGAGTCTGTATTATTACATGATCTGCATTTTCAGTAAGATACTGAATTGTCTGGAGAACCTGCGGTGTTTTTCGTCCCGCCTCAATTCCATTATTGATCAGAGTGATCTTGTTTGCTTCTATCGTATCCTTTTCCCATGCACTGTATGTTTCTATATCATTGTACCTTTTCAGCAGAGATATGTAAATTTCTTCCATGTGCCGGTATGCATCCGTATATCTGGAAGATTGTTTGCCTTTTTTAATGCTCACACAGCTTTCCTTCCATATTTTATGGAAATAATCCTCAAGCTGGTTCAGAGACTCTCCCTGTCCTTCTGATGTATCATACACCAGGATATCTCTGTCTTCATTAATGCCTTTTGTCTGATTCCCCAGAAAGATATCATTGCTGTTGCGTCCGCCCAGCAGATACATTTTCTCATCCACGATCAGATATTTATCATGCATGCGATAATTCACCTTAAACAGATTGACCGGTGTCACCGGATTGTAAACTCCCACTTCCACATTCTCATATGATGCCAGAGCCTGGAAATCGCTGCTTCCAGCCAGAAACAGTTGCTGATAAATTCCATCGATCAATAACTGAATCTTCACACCTCTTGCTGCAGCGCAATTCAATGCGGCAAGAATTTTAGTGCCATTATCATCCGCGCGTAAGTCAAAGGTAGACAGTACAATGCTCTCCTTCGCAGTGCCAATCATACGAAGCCTCCACAAAAGTGCCTCTTCATTATCGTCAATGCAGCAAATCCTTTCTACGCCTGCTGTCTCTGATGTAAATTCTGTCTTTCTCAGACTTTCCACATATGTTTCGTCCGGTTTTCTGCAAAAAAGAGGTGAAAGTACATTCACCAGCACCACGATCAGCAAAAAAAGGCAAAATATTTTTCCTGTTCTTTTTAGTATTTTTTTCATTCGATACCACAACCTCCCTTGACCAGACCGGAACCCATATATTTGACTTATTCCTCTTCTTTCGACAATACACTGAGTATAGAGTATAACATAATCAGAAGCCATAGTGCATCTTTTGATACGAAAAGCGTTAAAATCTTTTCACAAACCCTTTTCTTTTTCTTGCAATGTCTTATATGTTTCCGACTTATAAAAATTCAATGTCATCAACTCTTTCCAACAGGGAGGGATTTCAATGTTATCAGGATGGTTTGTATAAAGTGTGATGACTGGTTATAAAGAGAGTTTATCTGCATCTTGCACAGCAGTCTTCTCTCCTGCATGAAGATATTTACCAGCTTGACCCTGTGTTCTTCAAGCGCTATCAGCAGCATAAAATACTTTTACGCCCTTGTGGAACTTTCTCCGCAAGGGCGTAAATATTTCATTTCTATCTATTTCCCAGACACCTTTATTTTTCACTTTCCCGTAAAACATAAAAAACACCGTCCCCGCGGCAATCGCTTTGTCCGCAAAAACAGTGTTCTTAGTGCGCCTTCAGGGGTTCGAACCCTGGACACCCTGATTAAGAGGAATTAGCGTTGTTATTTTGGTATTGTTAAATCTATTATTATCTCCCATATTTCACCAAACTTTTGTTTTATTGCCTGAAGAGCTGTCAATAATGTTTCCGGATTATTAATGATCAGTATGTAAATAATCTCAATTACAAGTGCCAGCAGAACTCCGATCAGGATACACTTGATAGCACTCGGTTCTCGATGTTGCCTTTTTCGTAATTCATGCTCTACCATTTTTTCATGGTTGTCTTTCCATTTGTTGTAGTTATAAATCTGCTCCGCTTCCCTCTGGGCATTTTCAATCTTTGCTCTTTGTACAGTTTCATCCAGGAAGTGCTTTGAATTTTTGTTATTCATAGTGATTTTTTATCCAATCTGTGAATCTGATAATTTTGTTTCCTGTGGCATATAAGGTTGAAGACTTAATTTTACAATCTCCTGTGTTCTTGCATCAGCTTTCTTATAAGCTTGAATTACTTCACTTTCTTCTTTTGTTAAATTCTCATCTGTATCTTTTCCAAACAATATATAGTCTGCTGAAACTGCGAATATTTCGCAAATAGTTTTAATCTGGTCTATCGTTGGTTTTGACTTATTATTCTTCCAATCTGTTAACGGACTTTTCTTTAATCCCAGTTTTTCGCCTATTTCCTTACCTGTTATATGATTTTCTTTACATAAAAAATTGATTCGTTCGTAGGTGGACATTTTCCCTCCTTACACTTTTGCGATATTTTCGCATTTAGTTCTTGACATTGCGATATTTTCGCATTATAATCAAAACTGTAAAAAGTGATACCTTTATTACTTTGTTAATATTCAATTTTACCATTACAAGCTGTATTTTTCAACGAGTTTTGTTCTAAATTACCAGTAATGTAATTATGTCCAAACAGTGCAAGACTATAAATTATCAGGAGGTGCTTCAATGTTATTAGGATGGTTAGTATATCAGGAAAGAAAAGACCTGCCGCAGGACTTGGCCCGTCAGTTAAAGGCAGCCTTTACATCGGAGATCGATGCAAGGCATTACGCTTCACTGATGAGAGATGTAAGTGTGATGGCTGGTTATAAAGATACCTATGTAGTAAAGAAATCTGACATTGATGTAAGTCGTGTATGAGGTACTCCTATGGCAAAGAAAAATAACCTCAAATCCGTCCGCCTGTCTGATCAGGTGATGGACTATGTGATCAACTTTGAAGGGGACGGCTTCAACCAGAAGTTCGAGAACCTTGTCCTGTTCTGTATGGAACAGGAAGAAACCAAGAAACAAAAGATTGCTTTTTTAGACCAGCAGATCATTAAACAGTATAAGAAACTGGATGCTCTCCGGCAGCTTACGTCTGAGATCGGGGATGTCCGCAGGGCTCTCACACATCTGGAACGGCAGACTAATGATCTGTCTGACCTTATGGATAAACTGCTGAAAGATAAAGACGATGATCCGGAACTGCCCTTCCCCTGATTCTACGCAGTAAGTCAGTCAAGGGTGAGCGAAGCTCATTCATCTCGACCCTTGACAGACTGGACACAGCCAGTACAGAGAATCAGACAGGAAGGATGGGAAGCCTGCAGGGTGAGCATCCTTCTTGATTACCCTCATGTACTCCTGTCCTGAGTCCTTCCTCTTATCAGGGATATGTCACACCGGGACAGACAAATCCAGCTTTTTCAGCGGCCGCTGTCTTCATTATTCAGGAGACAAAAGTCAAGGTCTCCGCAGGAGCCCGAAGGGTTTAACCTTTACTTTTGTCTCTGTTGAACGGGCGGCAGCCTATCCCCGGCACAACAGGGAAATCCGGCTTTTTACTTCAATCTGCCGGGACTCTCCCGCATACCGGGGACAGACAATTATAGATTTTCTCTCCTTCCGTCTCTTTGTTATTCCGGCAGTATGTACGGACTGACCTTTAAAACGTCTTTTCCTTGGCTCGCATGAGTCAGGAAGGAAAAGGTGTTTTAATGGGAGGGACGGGACACTCTGGACAGGGAAATCCAGCTTTTACAGCGTCCATTATGTTTATCATTCAGGAGACAAAAGTCAAGGTCTCCGCAGGAGCCCGGAGGGTTTAACCTTTACTTTTGGCTTTGTTGGACGTGCAGTATCCTATCCCCAGCATGACAGGGAAATCCGACTTTTTACTTCAATCTGCCGAAACTCTCCTGCATACCAGGGACAGACAATTATCTTGACCCTCCCCCTTTGTGCAGCATAACGCTGTGGAGGGTTTACATAAATCATCGAAACATTAACTATCTCTTTCCCCCGGACTTCCGGGGACGGTAACAGCCCCATTGAGGGATTACATATCAACCAATGCCCTTCCTGCTCTTATACAGGTCTGGCAGAATTTTAAAAGGAGGTTCATGACTATGAACAAAATGAAGATTTTAGTAACTTATGCTGGTATCTGGAAATCAGATACTGGAAGTACTGGCTTGACATTGAATTATTTCATGTATGGTGATAATGGTGATCTGATGATCTCCCGAGTGGATGCAACTGGCGGACCGGTTGGACAGCAGAGGGCAAAAGCCAATCTTGATCCTGCAATGCGCAGTAAGATTACTTTTGTACCAGGGCTTTATGATGCACAGATGGGATTTAAGGTCGGAAGTGACGGCAAACCTGTCCTTACTGTGGAAGATCTTGATTTCTGCAGCCGTGTGCAGATCCTGCCGGAACAGCCTGAAAAGAAATAGGAAGGTGACTGAATGGCATGGCGGATATATTCACAGACGGTCCTGTTTTTGAAGAAGATCAGGGAACAGTTCCGGAACCTGTTATACCAGCCCCGGCAGTACAGCCGGCTGCTACACCGGTACCAGTACCGGATCAGCAGGACACTGTGGCTGATCAAACTGACACTTCTGGCAGTTCCTCTGATACTGCAGGGCAGGAACCTGCTCAGGGAGTGGAAGAAGTTCCGGACGCTGGTACAGTAGACTATACTGCATTACTTGAGCAGCTGATCCAACAGAATGAAAAGCAGCAGGAACTAATGGAGACTCTGGTCAGGGAAAATAAGAAGCTTGAACAGGATATGAAGAATATCCAGAATGCTATGCCTTCTATGATGTGTATGCTCGGGGTGATCATCGGGGTTCTCCTGTTACATATACTTGCTTCTTATATCCGACCTTAGGAGAACATGATGGAAGAAGAATTATTAACAACTCCGGAAGCAGAGACAGAGGACACGGTTGAGATAACAGACGGTGAACCGGAAGTCTCGGAAGCTCCCCAGCAGACAGAAAGCTTAACGCTTGCTGTTGAGGATTACAACATGATAGCGGTGAAATCAATCCCGATCGGAGCCCTGAGCGGCGCCATCTTCATGATAATAGGGTTTGCGTATCTTGGGATTGTTCACATATTTAAAAAAGTTTAAGGAAAGGTGGTTTTTTACTATGAAATTCATGAATCTGAAAAAGAAAATTGCCCCTGCATTAATGGGCGGAGCTCTTGCAGTTGCTACTGCTGTTCCTGCATTTGCAGCTGAAGCTGGTACTGGTCTTTCTTCTGTTGAGACAGCACTGACAACATCCTTTACCAGCGTTGGAAGTTCTATGACAAGCCTTGTCGGAAAGATCCTTCCGATTGCACTTCCGATCATGGGAGCTCTTCTCCTTGTTGGATTTGGTATCAAAGCATTTAAGAAAGTTGCAAATAAAGCCTGACGGTTTTCAGAACGGATTACTTACTTGGTGTAAGGTGAGGGAGGGAGACACCTTCCTCACCTTTTTTATGCAAATGTATCTCATAAATAACGTAGCACGAGCCGGATCTTGATCCCTGCAGCAAAGAAACGAGATACAGGAAAGGGGGAAACTTGAAAAGGATAAAGAAAAAACTTGTGGCTGTGATACTGGCAGTCAATATGTTGGTCATCGGAATCTTTGGATCATACCAGACAGCTCAGGCTGCGGAAATTGTGGCAGGTTATACTGCCGGACAGATTTTAGAAAGTATTTTGTTAGGATTCGGGATCTCAATTTTTACCGCTGATACGATTAAAAACGGAACCAGTGCCGCATGGTGGGACACTGACGGATCAGCAGCGTTAAAACCATATTATGATGATCTGGAACAGGCATATGAAGAACAGAGATTTAAAGTAATCAATGGTGGTGGCGGTCAGAATCCTGAACCCTCTCCAACACCAGCACCAGGAAACACTCCTATCCCATTTCCGACAACCGTTCCTGTACCAGGTGACATTCCAACCTTTAAGGAACTGGTTGCTCCTGCACTTGCTGGTACTGCGGCAGTTATTAATATGACACAAGGGGCTTGGGAATGTATGGGGAAGGCGGTCTCAAGTTTGTGGGATAAAATTATGGGACGCCCTAATAATGTTGATTCTAGTATTCCAGATGATATAGTTAATCAAATAGTGAGTAGTGGAAAGCCTTATTATGTATATTATGTTTCTAAATCTTATTTGGGGGAAGATCTGCCTTTTGTTGGTTTATATGGTATTGGATCATTTTTGTATTCAAAAAAAAAGGCTTATCTTTATAACTTTAAAGAAATTTTTGATGGGTCGGTAAATGAAGGTTATTCTAGGGTTACTGGATTCGCTATAGATTCATATAAAATTTGGTCTTCAAATTTGCCAGTATTTTCAACATTAGGTGAAGGATCTAAATGGTCTGAACAACAGCGTGCTAATGTAGATAAATATGTCAAAGAAAACATCTGGGTACACCCAGATCTGCAGGACACTTATAAAAATAATGGTAAGTTGGAATATCCTCAGCAAGCTCCCCGGCCTTTGCAGATTCCTTCTGGTGAGCAGTTAGCTGATACTGTAAAGAAATTAAATCCGGAAATCAATCCAAATTATTCTCCGGAAATAGCACCCAGTTATATTCAGGAATTGATTCAGCAGCTACAGAAGCAGCCTGATCCGAATCCAAATCCTGATCCAAACCCTAATCCGAACCCTAATCCGAATCCTAACCCAAATCCTGACCCGAACCCCGACCCGAACCCTGATCCAAACCCTGATCCTGAGGTGACACCTAAACCGGACGAAGATACTTCTAATGATATTGATCCTAAGAATTATACAGCTGATCTGAAAAAGATTTTCCCGTTCTGTATTCCTTTTGATCTGGTTCATCTAATCCAGGCATTTGAAGCAGAGCCGGAAGCTCCGGTGTTTGAGTTTCCTTTTGACCTGGAATTAGAGAATCCCTGGACTGGTAAGAAGATTCTTGATTATCATCATGTATTCAAGTTGGATATGTCAGACTATGAACCTGTGATCAGGATCTTCCGGATCTTCGAGATCATATTTTTTATTATCGGATTGCTGATGATAACCCGACAACAGATGATTAAGGGGTGATGATTTTATGATTAAGTTTATGAAAGAGATCCTGGACAAGCTGCTGTCTGTGATCCTGTCCCTGCTTCCGCTCTCTCCCTTTGCGGATGCCATTGATAACCTGTCACAGCTTCCCTATCTTGGCTATCTGAACTATTTTGTCCCGGTGGGGACTTGTCTCAAGATTGGGACAGCCTGGCTTGCTGCTATCGCACTCTTCTATCTGTACAGTGTGTTAGCCCGTTGGATTAAATTGATTGAGTGATTGAGGTGATCGTATGATTTTCTTATACTCCGGGACTCCCGGATCAGGGAAGAGTCTGCATGTAGCAGAACGGTTGTATCATCTACTCCGTGCCGGTCGCCCGACTGTGTGCAACTTCCCCATTAACTTAAACCGTATTCCTAAGAAAAAGCGTGATCTGTTCTGTTACAAGAGTAACCTTGAGATTACTCCGGACTTCCTGATCGAGTTCTCCCAGAAACATTTCCAGGGCAAAAAAGTAAAAGAGGGTTCCCTGCTCCTGGTCATTGATGAGTGTCAGCTGATGTTTAATGCCAGGGATTGGAGCAAATCCGGACGTGATAAATGGCTGTCGTTTTTTACGCTGCATAGACATTATGGCTATGACATTATCCTGGTCGCTCAGTTCGACCGGATGATAGACCGCCAGATCCGGAGTCTGATCGAGTATGAATACATTCACAGAAAGGTAAGTAACTTTGGTCTTCGGGGAATGTTCCTGTGTGCGGTCATGCTGTCTCCCAAACTTTTTGTCAGTGTAAAGGTCTGGTACCCGATGAAGGAGAAGGTAAGCAGTGAATTTTTCAAATGCAAGCGGAAATATTACTCGCTATATGATACTTACCTGATGCTGGATGCCCCGGAGTGATGTATCTCATTTTCTCCGGAGCTGCCAGGCTTACTGCAGAAATTTTGAGATACATTTCAGAAACGTCTGGCAGTCCCGGAGCCGGAGGCTGTCCAGGAACTCCGTCAGCCCTGCTGTGTGGGAAGACGGGGGTCGGGGGGACCCGTCTGACCGCGCGGCAGCGCTGCCGGAGTTCCGTTACTGCCCCCTGCCACGGGCCTGTAATACGTGGTCTGAAAATACATACAAAATTCATGCAAAACCCTTGTAAATACTGGCGAAAATGGCAATTTTAAAATTTCCCCAAACTGCCATCTGGGGAAAAACTTTAGTAAACTAAAGTGAGGTGTAAAATGGACATTAAGAAACACTTAAATTCAACAAAAATATACCAGGAATTGGACGATAAAAACCGGGAATACTGGTTTGACTTTAAACAAAAGAAATTCCTGCATAACATTGATACCTTTTATTATTCTGTGAAATTAGTGGAGGACTTTACAAATGACTCATCTGATGATTCCGTTCTCAGGTTTCGTAAATTCTTTGAGCAGAAGAAATCAATCCTTGACTCCAGGTATGGACAACTTGTACAGATCTTCTTTCCTGGGTTTGACCGTAGCCTTAATCTGTGCGCTGGCTCTTACGCTGGTTTTTTCAGTATTCGTCTGGAATGCCCGGAATGGTTTGATATTTTCATTGCTCCTTCTGTTCCTCATGGTTCTGATGGTGGTTTCTCAGTTACGTCTGAGATCGTTGTACAACTCCGATCTTATATGCTGTGGATGTATGGAGTTCATGAAGCCTTTGAACGCTCTTATGAATATGTGAAACAGATCTGTGATTACTTCGGTTTACATATCGCATACTGTCAGGAAAACAGGATTGACTACTGTTGGCATAGCAACTACTTAAGTAATCCAGAAAAGTTCTTTTCACCTGAGAGCTTCTACAAGATGAGAGTGGACAGGTTCAAGGATGCCCTGATACATACTGCCAAAGTCGGATCAGAAGGATATGAGATTGATTATGTATCAATGGGAAAACGTTCTGACAAGGTATTTATCCGTATCTACCTGAAAAGTAAAGAGGTCATTGAAAAGAATTATAAACCATGGTTCTTCAAGGTATGGCTGTTCAATGGTCTGATCAACCGCTATGACCTGTATTGTTATGAAGAATGTTATAAAAAGCACTCCTGGCAATATCTGGATACTGCCAGACTGAAATATTACAGTGAATATGGTTCTGATCCGGAACTTCAGGAGCAGTGCAGGGATGTTGTGGAGGGTAAAGCTACCATGTCTCCGGATACGCTGCATAAACTTGCAGATACATTGACACCGAAGATCAACCTGATCATGAACGTGGAATACCAGACAATGCGAAAGCATACCAAGACGTATGAACTGGTACCGTTCCGGGATAACAGTGCAAGGGAAACGTCCAAAAGGATTTATGATTATCTGGATAACCGGAAGATCATAGCTGACTATCTGACCTTTTATGTGTTCCGCCTGGTCAAACCGGAAGGGGATTCCAATAAATCAAGACGTGACCTGTGTGCTTTCTGGACAGCCCTCCGGAGCTGCAGGATGATAGATGTGAATGTCAGACCAAAAGATGTGAAGTTGATTCGGCAGTACTGCAGGCAGCTCAACAGTGACATAATGAAAAAGCGTGTAATTAATGCTGCTGTAACTCTCGGTATCTATACCAGGGGGATCAACAATGATAACGTGGTGCAGGATTGTGTTGAAGCACTTTGCCAGCTGAATGATAATGATATTCATGATGCAAACCGCTACAAACAGAAAAAAGCCCGCCAATTCAATAGCAGTGAACTGGCGGACACTTATGTAAGTAGTGTTACTCATGAGTATCAGATAGTCAATATCAATACTGGTGAAGTATCTACGGACATAATACCATAAGCATCTGAAAAATACAATTACAATTATGTATCTCAAAAGTCACGCTGCAGCGTTCTGATCAGAGTTGCACGTGCGAAAAAATGAGATACAAAGGAGGTACTTATGAGTATATCATTAGATCAGGCTTATCAGATCTTCATGGCTGACCGGGAGACTTCCTGTGCTGATAAGACTTTAATTTACTACAGAGAAAACTTAACAGGCTTTTTTACATATGTATCAGAATGTTTTAACAGGCCTGTTTCTGAGATCAGCTGTGATGAAGTTACAAGGGAACTCTTCCGGAATTATATCTGTTACCTGCGGAAGCGTCCGAAGTTCCAGAATCATCCTTTCTTGGAACCGTCCCAGGAACTGCTTTCTTCAACCAGCATCCGGACATATGCCAGGTCAATCAAGGTATTTGCCAATTTCTGCAAGGACAACGAATACTGTGATGACTTTACTTACAAGGTGAAGCTTCCCAAAGATGATTCCGGTGAGATCATCCCCCTTTACCAGTCAGAAGTTCAGCAGATCGACAAGCTGTTTAACTTGAAAACTGAGTTCGGATTGAGAAACTGGTGTATTGTTCACCTGATGCTGGATGCCGGACTGCGCTCATCCGAAGTGATCAACCTGCGGTTCTGTGATCTTATGTTTGATAAAAATATCATCCAGGTATATAAATCCAAGGGCTCTAAGACAAGACTTGTGATTCTCTGCCCCCGGCTGAAAGTAAACCTGATGAAGTATTGTGTGATCCATCGCAAGTATACAGCCCTTTCCCCTATGTCTTATGTATTCTTACAAATGAGACAGCAGGAAGCGATCAACTCCAATGTGATCAAGCAGCTCTTTGCCCGGATAAAAAAGAAATCCGGCATAGATCGGCTTCATCCCCATCTTTGTCGACATACTTTTGCAACGTCATATATTAAAGGCGGCGGTAACATCGAGATGCTCCGCCTGCTTCTCGGACATACGGATTATAAGGTAACCAGAGTTTATCTGCATCTTGCACAGCAGTCTTCTCTCCTGCATGAAGATATTTACCAGCTTGACCCTGTGTTCTTCAAGCGCTATCAGCAGCATAAAATACTTTTACGCCCTTGTGGAACTTTCTCCGCAAGGGCGTAAATATTTCATTTCTATCTATTTCCCAGACACCTTTATTTTTCACTTTCCCGTAAAACATAAAAAACACCGTCCCCGCGGCAATCGCTTTGTCCGCAAAAACAGTGTTCTTAGTGCGCCTTCAGGGGTTCGAACCCTGGACACCCTGATTAAGAGTCAGGTGCTCTACCAACTGAGCTAAAAGCGCATATTCTTTTGTTTTTCTCTGTGTTGAAGTTTTGCATCACCCTCAACGCAAGTGATATTATATATAATAGTCGTTTAAATGTCAATAGGTTTTTTCAAAAAAATCAAGATTTTTTTCTATTTCATTTATTTTTCCTTTTTTTCGTCGTTTTGGGACATTTTGTTAAGTGTTTTATTGACCTCTTCTGCGGATTTCCGCAGGCGGCTAAAGGTATTATCAAAGTTTTTGTGTTCATAGCGGAATTGTAGCATCTTATTATGGAAAGAACTTTTTCGTTTCACTGGCTGACTCCTTCGGGGCGCGAAGCGCCCCGAAATTTTCTTATACTATAATATGCACTGCCAGCTACAATAGATAATCAAATGAATAATCGCAATCCACTTCACTACGGAATTGCCATAAACCAGATGATTGCTCTGCTTTTTTATCTGTGACACTCTCTGGAAATCACCATCTTACAGATTGGATTTCCCATAGAAGAAAATTTCTCTTCATATTCTGTCATAACATTTCCCTGTACCATCTCTTCATTATGATGCAGATCAAAGGTAGAAGCTTCCAGATTCCATCCGGCTTCCTCCACTTCTTCCAAGGAAAATTCAAACAGTTCCTTATTATCTGTCTTGAATTCCACTTTTCCATCCTGAACCAGAATCTGGTCGTAACGTGCCAGAAATTCTCTGGATGTCAGGCGACGTTTTGCATGGCGGGCTTTTGGCCATGGATCGGAAAAGTTCAAGTAAATCTTATCTACTTCACCTTTCTCAAAGATTTCCGGCAGAAGTCTGGCATCCACTCTCATAAAAAATAAATTAGAATAAACCTCTCCATTCTCCTCCAGTTCTTCTCTCTTCTGCAATGCGCGAAGAAGAACGCTGTCATACATCTCGATTCCTATATAATTGATATCCGGATGCAGCCGGGCCAGATCCATAAGAAATCTTCCTTTTCCCATCCCTACTTCAATATGAAGAGGCTGCTTTTTCACAAAAACCTCCCCCCAGTGTCCTTTCTTTGTCTGTGGTTCCTGCACCACATAAGGGCTCTCCAGAATTGCATCCTGAGCTCCCGGAATATTTCTTAATCTCATAAAAATCTCCTGTTCCTTTTCTTATATCTCCAGAGCGTGTTTGAAAAATGCTTTACGCAAGATGTGCGTGCAATTTCCTGCCACCAATAAACTACCATACCATACTCCTAACGTCAATTACATCCCGGACAGATATTCGCAGGAGATTTCTTTAACTTGTCTAAAAAATAACAATTTTTTTATTTCTGGAAAAAATTTAGATGGTTTTTTTTAACAAAAGGGTGTATGATATCTAACAGATATTACTATTTTTCACATAGTAAATCTGGTTTTTTTGTAAAATTTTGACAACCAAGGAGGTTGAAGATGGAGCAGATACTTAACAAATTATCTGAAATCGAGCTTACAGCCCAACGCATCATGGAAGACTGCGACCGGCAAAAGCAACAGCTTTCTGAAGAGGCAGAACAGAAATGTAAAAATTATGACAGACAGCTGGAATCCCGGACAGCAGAGCAGATTCGACGGATCCGTCAGCAACTGGAAGAAGAAAAAGATTCTCGCCTGGCACAGTTACGTGCAGACACAGACGCTACCTTTTCTTCACTGGATGCTCATTACGAACAGCAGCACTCACAACTTTCCAGAGAATTGTTTGAGAAAATACTGACTATGTAAAGATCTGTCTCAAACGCTAAATGACATCAGGAAAGGAAGTGAAAAACAATGGGAGGCGTACTCTCCTACAGCGGACTTTCCACGAAAATCCGCGCAATGCAGAGCAGGCTTACTACCATGGATCAGTTCGAGGAAATCCTCCAACTCTCCGATGTCACGCAGGTAGCCGCCTATCTGAAGCGAATGCCGGAATACTCTTCCAGGTGGGATGCACTGGATGAAAATACCCTGCACCGTGGCCAGATTGAGAAGCTTCTGAAGAAATCCATATTCCAGAATTTCTCCAGAATTTATCACTTTGCCAACCCGGAGCAGCGTAAATTTCTGGATCTGTATTCCAAGCGATATGAAATCCGTGTACTGAAGGAAGTCATGACAAATATCTTCGATCACCGCGACACGGATCCTGTAGATGTTTCTCCGTACCGTGAATTTTTCCGTCTGCATTCCAATATTGATGTAGACCGGATCACTACCTGTTCCACCATGGAGGAACTGATCTCCTGCCTCAAAGGAAACGAATTTTACATCCCGCTTTCGAAGATCCAGGAGCATGAAACAGCACTTCTCTTCGACTATGGTATGGCACTGGATCTGTACTATTTTACCCAGATCTGGAACATCCGTAAGAAGCTGTTTAAAGGTAAAGATCTGGAAGAGATTACCTGCACTTACGGCGAGAAATTTGATATGCTGAACCTGCAGTTTATCCAGCGTTCCAAAAGGTATTACAACATGGATCCGGCAAGTATTTATGCCCTGCTGATCCCTGTAAATTATAAGTTAAAGAAAGAAGAGATCACAGCTTTGGTGGAAGCACCTTCATACGAAGAAGGTCGAAGAATTTTCCAGAAAACATGGTACGGCAACAAATATGAACAGCTTACCGCAGCCAATCTGGAAGAATTCTACAACCACATCCACCGCTCGATCCTTGAGAAGGAATCCCACAGAAATCCATATTCTGTAGCAGTGATCTATTCTTATCTGTATAACAAGGAACACGAAGTAAACCGCCTGACTATCGCCATTGAATGCGTACGTTACGGTGTGCAGCATGATGAAGCCATGCGTTATATTTGCAACAGTTGATTTCTATATGACGCATAACTGAATAACTGCTTCGCAGTTTAAAGAACATTAACCAGGAGGTGAATTTATGATTGAGAAAATGAAGTTCCTGAGCATTACCGGTCCTAAGGCCGATATTGACAGAGTGGTAAACACCTATCTTTCCAAGTACGAAATTCATCTGGAAAATGCCCTTTCCGAGCTGACCGCAGTAGAGAGTCTTTCTCCGTTTATGGAAATCAATCCATATAAGGAAGCACTCTCTACTGCCAACAGTTTCTATGATGAACTGGCAGATCCGGAGAAGATTTCTGCCAAACCCATGGATACTGAACAGGCTTTAAATACAATCCGCCGGATTCAGTCTGATTATCAAGAACTAAGCAATAAACGTGCTGATCTGGAGAGTCAGCTTGCAGCTCTGGATGAATCTCTGCGAGTGATCCGCCCGTTCAGAAATATTAATTACAATATTTCCTCAATCCTGAAATTCCAGTTCATCCACTTCCGTTTCGGAAGGATTGAGAAGGAATATTACCAGAAATTTGAAAAGTATATTTACGAAAATCTGGACACAATTTTCATTAAATGTGATGAAGATGACCAGTATGTCTGGGGTCTGTATTTTGTCCCGGAGCACGAAGCCCAGAAAGTAAAAGCCGTCTATTCTTCCATGCACTTCGAGCGTATTTATATGCCGGATACTTATAAGGGAACAGCAAAAGAAGCTTTCGAACAACTGACTGAAACACGCAACAGAGCTGCTGCTGATCTGGCATCTGCCGATCAGAAAAAAACAGATTTTCTTCTTAGAAATCAGAAAGATATCGTTGCATCACGCAATGCTATCACACAGCTTTCCGGTAACTTTGATGTGCGCAGACTTGCGGCATGTACACATGGGGATAAAGACGTTTTCTATATCTTATGTGGATGGATGACAGAGAAAGATGCCCATTCTTTCCAGAATGATATCAAAGACGACAGCCGCATTTTCTGTATTATTGACGGTGAAGAGGACGAACATCTGAAGCCAGGTATACACCAGCAGCCACCAACGAAACTGAAGAACCCGAAACTGTTTAAACCATTTGAAATGTACATTAAGATGTATGGTCTTCCGGCCTATAACGAGATGGATCCCACATGGTTTGTAGCACTGACTTATTCCTTTATTTTCGGTGCAATGTTCGGTGATGTGGGACAGGGATTGCTGCTCTTTATCGGAGGTTTCCTGCTTTATAAATTCAAACATATCACACTGGCAGGCATTATCAGTTGTGCAGGTGTGTTCTCCACAATCTTCGGATTTATGTTCGGAAGTATCTTCGGATTCGAAGATGTGATACCTGCCCTGTGGCTTCGCCCGATGAACAATATGATGTCAGTTCCGTTTATCGGAAAGCTGAATACGGTATTTATTGTTGCCATTGGTTTTGGTATGTGCCTGATCCTTTTATGTATGGTATTTAACATTCTGAACGCCTGGAAAGCCAGAGACGTAGAACACATCTGGTTTGATACAAACTCAGTGGCCGGTCTGGTATTCTACGGCTCTGCAGTTGTCTCCATTGCACTTATACTGAATGGCAAAACACTTCCCGGCGGAATCGTACTGTTTATCATGTTCGGCGTACCATTGATCCTGATCTTCCTGAAAGAGCCACTTACAGCCCTCATTGAGAAGAAATCAGAAGTTATGCCGAAAGAGAAGGGAATGTTCATTGTACAGGGACTTTTTGAAATGTTTGAAGTCCTGTTAAGCTACTTCTCCAATACCCTTTCCTTCGTCCGTATCGGAGCTTTCGCAGTCAGCCATGCAGCGATGATGGAAGTCGTTCTCATGCTTGCAGGCGCAGAAAGCGGAAACCTGAACTGGATAGTAGTAGTTCTGGGAAACCTTTTTGTATGTGGTATGGAGGGCCTGATCGTAGGTATCCAGGTGCTTCGTCTGGAATATTATGAAATGTTCAGCCGCTTCTACAAAGGTACAGGACGTAAATTTGAGCCGTTCCGCTCTGTAAAATAGAAATGATTAGATCAAAATATATTTTGATCTAATCGCAATATACACGAATTGCTCCGCTGTAAAACAGCTCCCACAATTCTCAAACATTCGGAATCCGCAGATTTACTACGCAAATCGCTACTTCCTCATGTTTGGCGGGTCCCAGGTTCAGAAGTCTTATCGTGCAATCACGAACGACTTTTAACCTTTTGACCCTAGTGTATCAACAATCTAAGAAAAGAGGAGATTTAATTATGACAACAATCGCACAGATCATTTTAGCAATCGCACTGGTACTCAGCATCATTCTTCCATTTGGCTACTATCTCATCGGTGAAAAAAACCGCGGACGTTACAAAACAGCTCTCGGTGTAAACGCCTTCTTCTTCTTTGGAACTATGCTTATCGCCATTGCAGTTATGTTCACAGGTGCTTCTTCCGTACAGGCAGCTGCAGGCTCTGAAGGCACACTTGCAACAGGTATGGGTTATATCGCAGCAGCTCTTGTAACCGGACTTTCCTGTATCGGTGGTGGTATTGCCGTTGCCAGTGCGGCAAGCGCAGCCTTAGGTGCTATCAGCGAGGATCAGAGTATCCTTGGTAAATCCCTTATTTTCGTAGGTCTTGCAGAAGGTGTTGCCCTTTATGGACTGATCATCTCCTTCATGATCCTGGGACAGTTATAAGATGCAGATGTTTTTGATCAGCGACAATATCGATACCTACACAGGGATGAGACTGGCAGGTGTGGAGGGCGTGGTCGTACACACACATGATGAATTAAAAGATGCTTTGCAGAAAGCTATTTCCAATAAAGAAATCGGAATCATACTCCTGACCGAGAAATTCGGCCGGGAGTTTCCCGAAATTATAGATGATGTAAAGCTTCATCACAAGACCCCTCTGATCATTGAAATTCCCGACAGGCACGGTACTGGCCGCAAACCGGATTTTATCACTTCATATGTGAATGAAGCTATTGGTTTAAAACTGTAAAACAGTTACCAATAGTAAATCTAATGTTACTGTGAACGGAGTGAACAGTTACAATCTAAATATTACAGGCAGGTGTTAACATGACAATTGATGAAAAACTCAGCCATTTTTATGATATCACTGTGGAGGAAGCCCACGAAAAAGCTGCCGCCATTCTCGATGAGCATAAAGCGGCTCTGGAGAAAATGGCAGAAGAACACAAAACTCTCAGTGAAGAAAACGCCCAGACACAGATCAAAGCGGAAACTGCCAGCGCCCGACGTGAAATAAACAAGGCTCTCTCCGCAGAACAGCTCACGATCAAGCGTGACTGGACCAGAAAACAAAACGAATTAAAAGAGAAAATTTTCTCCGAAGTAAAAGGACTTCTGGAATCCTTTACCAAAACTCCGGAGTATGAGAACTATTTAACTGCTAAGATCAAAGAAGCTCTGGATTTCGCGGGAAATGATGAGATTACCATCTATCTCTCTCCGGAGGACAGATCTCTTGCAGAGAAACTTCAGCATACAACAGGTACTGCTATCCAGCTTGCAAAGGACTCTTTTCTTGGCGGTATCCGCGCTACGATTCCTCAGAAAAACATCCTGATCGATCACTCTTTTGCAGGAAATTTTGAGGCAGCATACAAAGAATTCAAGTTTGACGGAGGACCAGAACATGAGTAATACAGGTATTATCTACGGTGTCAACGGCCCCGTCATTTATCTGAAGGGCGACAGCGGATTTAAGATTTCCGAGATGGTCTATGTAGGTCCGGAACATCTGGTAGGTGAGATCATCGGCCTGAAGAAAGGCATGACCACCGTACAGGTTTTCGAGGAGACTACAGGACTGAAACCGGGCGATACAGTTACAGGAACCGGAGATGCCATTTCTGTACTTCTGGGACCTGGAATCATCCACAATATTTTTGATGGTATCCAGCGCCCTCTGGAAGAGATTGCCAAAGCCTCAGGCAAATATATTTCACGAGGTGTCAGCGTTGATTCTCTTGACACAGAAAAGAAATGGAACACTCACATCATAGTAAAAGAAGGAGATGTTGTAGGTCCCGGCTCTGTTATCGCAGAAACTCAGGAAACAGACTCCATTCTCCATAAATCCATGGTTCCTCCGAATCTTACAGAAGCCACAGTTATCCACGCGGCATCTGACGGAGCATACACCATTCTGGAACCGATCGTAACCATTCAGTTCGCAGACGGAACCACCAAAGATCTGGCACTTGCACAGAAATGGCCGATCCGTATCCCGAGACCAACCCACAAACGTTTCCCCGCAAGCGTCCCGCTTGTCACAGGCCAGCGTATCCTGGACACTCTTTTCCCTATCGCAAAGGGCGGTACAGCCGCTGTTCCTGGAGGTTTCGGTACAGGTAAGACCATGACTCAGCATCAGATTGCAAAATGGTCTGACGCAGACATTATCATCTACATTGGATGCGGAGAACGTGGAAACGAGATGACTCAGGTTCTGGAAGATTTCAGTAAACTGATCGACCCGAAATCCGGAAACCTGATGATGGACAGAACCACATTGATCGCCAATACTTCCAACATGCCGGTTGCGGCACGTGAAGCTTCTATTTATACAGGTGTAACTCTTGCGGAATATTACCGGGACATGGGTTACGACGTAGCTATCATGGCAGACTCCACTTCCCGTTGGGCAGAAGCTCTTCGAGAACTGTCCGGCCGTCTGGAGGAAATGCCTGCAGAGGAAGGTTTCCCTGCATATCTGGCATCCAAGCTGTCCGCATTCTATGAACGTGCAGGAATGATGCAGAACTTAAACGGAACCGAAGGCTCTGTCTCCATTATCGGAGCAGTTTCTCCACAGGGTGGTGATTTCTCAGAGCCTGTCACACAGAATACCAAGCGCTTCGTCCGCTGTTTCTGGGGACTGGACAAATCCCTTGCCTATGCCCGTCACTTCCCGGCAATCCACTGGCTCACCAGCTACAGTGAATATCTGGAAGACCTGACTCCATGGTACAGAGAACATGTTTCCCCGAAATTTGTAGCAGACAGGAATCAGCTCATGGCAATCCTGAATCAGGAGAGCTCTCTGATGGAGATCGTCAAGCTGATCGGAAGCGACGTTCTTCCGGATGACCAGAAACTGACGCTGGAAATTGCCAGAGTCATCCGTCTGGGCTTCCTCCAGCAGAACGCTTTTCACGCAGAAGACACCTGCGTACCAATGGAAAAACAGTTTAAAATGATGGAAACGATCCTCTATCTTTATGAAAAATGCCGTGCACTCATCAACCGTGGAATGCCGGTTTCCGTACTGAAAGAGGGGAACAACATTTTTGAAAAAATTATTTCCATTAAATATGATGTGGCAAATAATCAGCTTGATAAATTCGACCAATACAAGCAGGACATTGATACTTTCTATGATAACATAATGGAAAAAAACGGCTGATGCCGGAACAGTTACATTCATAGCCATAACCGGCTATGAGTCGTAACAGAGAGGAGAAGTTTATGGCAATTGAATATTTAGGCTTAAGCGAAATAAACGGACCTCTGGTGGTCCTGGAAGGCGTCAAGAATGCCTCCTATGAGGAAATCGTTGAATTTCACATGGATGACGGGACTCGCAAGATCGGCCGTATTATTGAGATTTATGAGGACAAGGCTGTTATCCAGGTTTTTGAAGGAACAGACGGTATGTCCTTAGGCAACACCCATACCCGGCTGACCGGACGTCCCATGGAGATCGGGCTTTCCCCGGAAATCCTCGGACGAACCTTTAACGGTATCGGACAGCCTATCGACGGTCTGGGGGACATCACCCCGGAGGTAAAATTAAACATCAATGGTCTGCCGCTGAACCCGGTAGCACGTGAATATCCCCGAAACTATATCAACACCGGTATTTCCGCAATCGACGGACTGACCACCCTGATCCGAGGACAGAAGCTTCCGATCTTTTCCGGAAATGGTCTTCCACACGACAAACTGGCCGCACAGATCGTACAGCAGGCTTCTCTGGGAGAGGACTCTGATGAAGATTTTGCCATTGTTTTCGCAGCAATGGGTGTCAAATATGACGTAGCGGAATTTTTCCGCCGTACCTTCGAGGAAAGCGGTGCTGCAGACCATGTAGTTATGTTCCTGAATCTTGCAAATGATCCGGTTGTTGAACGTCTTCTTACACCGAAGATCGCCCTCACTGCCGCAGAGTATCTTGCTTTTGAAAAAGGAATGCACATCCTGGTCATCCTGACAGACATCACATCCTTCTGCGAGGCCATGCGAGAGGTTTCCTCCTCCAAAGGTGAGATTCCGTCCCGTAAAGGTTATCCGGGTTATCTGTACAGTGAGCTTGCAACCCTGTACGAACGTGCAGGTATCGTAAAAGGCAAACCGGGTTCCGTAACCCAGATTCCGATCCTGACCATGCCAAACGATGATATCACTCACCCGATCCCTGACCTTACCGGTTATATCACCGAAGGTCAGATTGTTCTGGACAGACAGCTTCATGGACAGGCAATCTATCCGCCTATTAACGTACTGCCATCTCTTTCCCGTCTGATGAAGGACGGTATCGGTGAAGGCTATACAAGAGCAGACCATCAGGACGTGGCAAATCAGCTTTTCTCCTGCTATGCAAAGGTTGGAGATGCCAGAGCCCTTGCTTCCGTTATCGGTGAGGATGAGCTTTCCCCGCTGGATAAACGCTATCTGGTATTTGGTAAAGCCTTTGAGAGTGAATTTGTCGGCCAGTCCGAAACCGAGAACCGAAGCATCACCGAAACCCTGGATAAGGGCTGGGAGCTTCTGGGACTTCTTCCGAAAGAAGAGCTCGACCGAATTGATACGAAGATCCTCGACAAGTACTATCACGAAACAGTACGCTAAAAGAAGCGAGGTGATTACATGGATCCGAATACCTTTCCCACCAAGGGAAACCTGATACTTGCAAAGAACTCACTGAAGCTTTCCCGTCAGGGCTATGAACTGATGGACAAAAAGCGTAACATCCTGATTCGTGAAATGATGGAGCTGATCGATCAGGCAAAGGATATCCAGACACAGATTGATGTGACTTTCCGCACTGCCTATACAGCACTGCAGAAAGCCAATATGGAGATTGGTATCGCCTTTGTCCAGCAGATCGCGTGTACGGTTCCTGTCGAGAACTCTATACGCATTAAAACCCGAAGTGTTATGGGTACGGAAATTCCTCTGGTGGAATATGACAAAACCACTAACACTCCCACCTATGCCTACTACAGCACAAAGATGTCTCTGGACGAAGCCAAGGCTGCCTTTGAAAAGGTAAAAGAGCTGTCCATCCGCCTGTCCATGGTGGAAAATGCAGCCATCCGCCTTGCAGCCAATATCAAGAAAACTCAGAAACGTGCCAATGCTCTGAAGAATATCACTATTCCGAAGTACGAGGCACTGACCAAAGATATCCAGAATGCACTGGAGGAGAAAGAACGTGAGGAATTTACCCGTCTGAAAGTCATCAAACGGATGAAACAAAAATAGTATATATCAGAAATCAGCCGGATGAATATTTACTATTCATCCGGCTGATTTTATCTGACGTATGATAAAGATATCTATAGCAATTCTCGTAAATAATACATTTAAGACAGTTCAGCAGAGTGCGAAAGACAAGGAAGATATCTGCAGGCGTGCTGACGCACGGCAAAGATATCTGACACAGGACTTCATGCTATGTGGATAATATCTGTGAAAAGTTATCCCCACCCGAATTCATTTTGTGCATTTCTCATCCACATCTGTCTCTCCTATGTGGAAATTTCCTGTTTCTGTCAAATGTATTCTTTTTTTCATTGTTGTTGTATTTTTTAGCAGAATATCTTTTTGAATATTCTGATTATTTTTATATATATTGTTATATTTTGTCTTTTTTGTACAATATTATATGTTTTTTAGAATATAAAAAAGTCAATAGATTTGTGGATTTTTTCGTCCAAAAATGTCGATTTATCATTTTACACAAAACATCTGTTTCTTTTTTCCTTATGTAAATCGAGTATTCCACATACATAAAATGTGGATAATGTGGATAACTTTGTGTATAACTTTAATTTACGGGATTTTTCAATAACTGGGTATGTGGATAGAGTGTGTATGACTTTATCCACTTTTCCCACCTCTCGACATTCTTTGTGCAATTTGTCGAATCATATAATTTTAGGCGTTACAGCTATTCCATGAACGTACCTACAGCTGCCGGCTTCTCATAATCATAATCGGAAATCTTGATTCCTGTAGCAGCATTACTGGCATGAATAATCTTTCCATCTCCGATATAAAGTGCCACATGATCAATATATCCGTTTCCGTAGAATACCAGATCTCCCGGCTCAAGCTGGCTGATATCTTTCTTTGTGGAGGCATCACACTGCGCTGCAGCCACACGTGGAAGACTGTAACCGAAATTGGCAAATACAGACATTACAAATCCTGAGCAGTCTGCACCGTTTGTAAGACTTGTTCCGCCATAAACATAAGGATTTCCTTCAAACTGCAGCGCAAAGTTTACCACTTCCTGTCTCTTTGCCAGACGTTTCGCTTCTGCTTCTTCGGCAATTTTTTTCTTTGTATCCTCAACTGTCTGCTGAATACTCTCCAGCGCGGCTGTTTTTTCCTGCTCTGCCTTCTCAGAAGCCTTTTCCGCTTTCTCTACTCTTCGTTCTTCACGAATCTGAGCTGCTTCCTCTTCTTTCGCAACAAACTCCTGTGTCTGTTCCTCTGTCTGCTTCGCCAGTGTACTTGCCAGAGCACTTACACTTCCTGTTCCATCAGAAAACGCTGATGCGCCATCATCAAACTGTGCTGCGCTTACACATACCCCCTGTGTCAGAACCACAGAGCTCATAATTGCTGCCATCAAAATTGTCTTTATTTTATTATTCATTTTACTAATCAACTCCTGTTATACATCGTTGTAAAATTATTACATTTTTATTACGTTTTGTTACGCATTTGTGTATGTTAACATAACATCCCAATTTTGTCAAATGAAAAAAGTGTGACGAGCATTTGGAATGAATTTTGGCTTGTATGTCTCAGGATTTTGGCATATTTATGCCAAAACACCTCGCGGGATAATGGTGTGTGAACAGTAATGATGTTACCGAAAGCATACTTCATGCCTTCCTTCAATAAGATAGTAAAAAGCAGATTCCGAGGTGGATATGCGTATTTATAAAAATATCCCTAAAAGAATCCTCAGCCTGTGTCTGGTCTTTGCCATTGGCATCAGCATGGGTGTTCTCTCCGACCACTTTGTTTCTGAAAACTCCCGTTTTCAGACCTTTACGGAAAAATTATTCCGGTCCGAAGTATGCAGCAATACCCTCACCCTTCACTACACTCTTGCACACCCTGAAAAAAAAGGTATCAGAAAGCCCGAGGCAACTCTTGGAACTGCACTTTCTGACCCGGCTAAGACCACCAGTCTCTGTCAGGAATATGAGAAAGAGCTGAAATCCTTTGCCTATTCCAAGCTCTCCGAAGAAAACCGGCTTACCTGTGATATGCTTCTTCTCTATTTTCACACCAGAGCCTCCCTTGGAAAAAACAGCGCCCTGGATGAGCCGCTGGGACCAGGCCTGGGTGTGCAGGCACAACTTCCCATTCTTCTGGCGGAATATACTTTCCGGACAAAAGAAGATATCTCTGATTATCTGAAACTTCTGAGTACCGTCAGGCCATATTTTCAAAGTATTATAAAACTGGAAAAGCAGAAATCCCAGTCAGGGCTTTTCATGAGCGACACAACTCTGGACCGTATCCTGAAACAATGTCATTCTTTTGTCGCGAATCCTGATTCCAACTACATGGATGATATTTTCGCGCAGAAACTGAAAGCTTTCTCCAACCCTGCATTTAGCAGCGAAGATCAGAAAAAACTCTGTACATATCATCATAAACTGATCTTAACCGAAGTGATCCCTGCTTATCAGGAACTGGCAGACAGTCTGGAAAGTCTTCGCGGTACAGGCAAAAGCAGCCGGGGCCTGGCATTTTTTGAGGGTGGGCGTGAATATTACCTCTACCTGCTGCAAAGCCAGACAGGAACCTATGTACCTGTCGGACAAATTGAAAAAAGACTGTCAGCTCAGCTTTTGTCCGACTATCGGGAGATATCTTCCCTGCTGAAACAGAATTCCTCCCTGATCGACAGGCTGAATCAATGTTCCGGTGAACTTACGCTGACACCGACTCAGATGCTTGAGAAGCTTCCGGAATTGATGAAAAAAGATTTCCCGGAACTGAAAGATGCCTCTTACGAACTCCGCACCGTTCATCCTTCCATGAAAAAATTCTTAAGTCCTGCTTTTTACCTCACGCCGCCTGTGGATACCCGAACCCCCAACGTAATCTATATCAACGATTCCGGACGTACCTCTTCTCTGGAACTTTTCGGCACACTGGCACATGAAGGATTTCCCGGCCATCTTTACCAGACAGTTTCTTTTGCCGAAAACAATCCCTCTAACATCAGATATCTGGTCACCTCCTCCGGTTACGTGGAAGGCTGGGCAACCTACGTGGAATCCTACGGCTATGAATATGCCGCCTCCCTCATGAAGGATCCGGATTCTGCCAAAAATGCTGTCCGGCTTGCCTGGTTAAACAGGAGTATGAATCTGTGCATTTACTCCCTGATCGATATCGGCATTCATTACAGGGGCTGGGATGCAGCCCGCACTGCTGTCTTTCTGAAAGCATTTGGCATCAACAATGCTTCTACTGCTGCCGAAATCTATCAGTATATTGTGGAAACTCCCGGTAACTATCTGAAATACTATTGGGGATATCTGAATTTCCTTGACTTGAAAACAGTCTGTCAGAAAAGACTTGGAGATGATTTCGACCTGAAAGAATTTCACCGCCGGATTCTGGACATCGGACCTGTACAGTTTCCGGTTCTGGAAAAATACATGAAATAAACGAATTACTGGAAAACTTTCATCGGCCAGACTTCCGAAGAGTCTTATCAGTTTGAGTGGCATGGAGGAGATAATGTTACGGTTATCATTCAGCCATCTGAACGTCAGAGCGGAATCCGCGTCAGTATGGATTAACAGCCTGATATAACAAAGAGCCGGACTGACTGCAATATTTTATAGAATTACAGTCAGTCCGGCTCTTTAAAATATAAAACCAAACATTTCTCAAGTAATGTTTCCGAAAACAGTCTTCCTGCCTCCATTTCCATCACTGTCTCTTTGAATCTGTCGCTACCATTACCGTAAATCTTTTTAAATCCGGCCGGAACTAATCCCAGGTCGCTTTCTTCCACCATGGAAACATCGAATTCGCTGTCTCCGGCTGCTATGATATATGCAGGCTGCAACCTCTTTCGAAGTCTTCTCACGGCCATTCCCTTACTCAGATTTACAGGAACAACATATACCTTCTCTCCATTATGAAATACGTCCACCAGCTTCGTAGTCAGTTTTGCCTGCAGATCTTCAACCACTTCCTCTGGCTTTTCACATTTTGTAAAAATAAAAAGCTCATCTAGAAATCTCAGCTCAAACTTTCGTCTGGAATCCCTGGCAAGAATCTGCTGCGCTTTTTCCATTTCCGGTATGCTGTTCCGGATCATTCGCAGCGACTCCAGATACCACTCTCTGTCACGCTTACCATTTACCAGCAGTACTCCTCCATTACAGACAAGGGCATAGGGTACGATTCCTATATCCAGATCAATACGTTTATACTGTTCTTCCGTCCTTGTGGATGTTGGTATGATAGTCATCTTCTCACTTACTTTTTTCAACAGATCATGCGTTTTTTCAGAAATAAACGAGATTTCTCTTCCATTATATAACTCAACATTTAATTTATTTTCACCGATATTGCGCTTATACGAATATATTATGGTATTGTCCATGTCTGCGCATAAAATGCCATTCATTCGCTTCCTCCAAAAATGGGACTGCCGCACTGTTATTACCTGCGACAGCCCCATAATTATTATTTCATACGTATTGTTTACCTGCTCATGATTGCTTTTCTGATAAGATCCACCGGTATAATAAGTACTGCAAGTACCATGGATACCAGTAATGCCTTTGGCTCAAGCAGAGTTGTGTTAAATACTTTTCCCCCGATTTCAATGATAATGGTCTGAAGAACAAAGATTGCTCCCATTACCAGTACGAAATTCTTATTATCCCCGATATGCTCAAACAGATTAAACTTCTCAGATCTGGTATTCAGACTGTTAAAGATAATCGCATAAATGAAGAACGCAAACATAAATGTTTTCTCATAAAGCTCCGGATCTGCACAGCCCGCAGGGATTACCCAACTGGTAATGCCGCCGATATTCTCAAGTATCAGGATAGAACCAAGGGTAATAAATATTGCACTTACTCCGATCGCTGACTTGATGTACGGAGTCAGAATATTATCTGTTCTCTTTGCCGGCTGATCTTTCATATATCTGTCAAGAATAGGTTCTCCACCAAACGCCATGGCAGCCAATGTATCCATGATCAGGTTGATCCAAAGGATCTGGACAATGGAAAACGGCTCTGTCCATCCCAGGATCGGTGCAATGATATTCATTAACAGAGTACTGATATTTACAGTAAGCTGGAAAATGAGGAATTTTCCAACAGATTTCGCCATAGTCCTGCTGTTAAGCACACAGTCTTTAATGGAAGTCAGACTGTTATTAAGGATAACAACATCTCCTGCCTCCTGTGCAACTGCTGTACCATCTCCCATTGCAAAACCAATGTCTGCCTGTTTTAATGCGGGAGCATCGTTCACACCGTCACCGGTCATACCACAGACATTATCAATCTGCTGTGAAAGAGATACCAGTCTTTTCTTATCAAGCGGTTTCGCGCGGCTTACCACTCTCAGGTTCGGGAGAACTTTCTTCAGCTCTTCATCTGATAATTTCTCCATTTCTTCATGGGTAAGAACCACGTCCTTCTTCTCATCTGCAAGAATACCTGCCTCTTTTGCAATGGCTACTGCAGTTTCCTCTGCATCACCGGTAACCATAACTACCTGGATTCCTGCATCATTGAGAATCTGAACAGTCTCAACCGCATCTGTTCTGACATTATCACGCAGACACAGAACTGCCATAAGAACAGTCTTTCCATCGCTGATTTTCGCTACGGAGAGAAGCTTCATGGTTCTCTTTGCCTGTGCATGCATCTGTTCTTCTACTTTATCTTTATCTGCCTTTGTAAACTCTCTTTCTTCCCCGTCCGGAAGCATGTAATGTGTTACTTTATCAATGATATTCTCTGTAGCACCCTTCCAGTAAACAAGTCCGTTTTTCAGTTTTACAGTGGCACATTTCTTCTCGGAATCAAATCCGCTGATCTCTTCTACCTTCTCCGGATCATTGTCATAATCATTATAACCATGATCAATGGCATAAGAGAGCAGTGCTCTGTCCATGTTGTTACTTCCGATTGCCTTTCCTTCTGAGGAAATCTTTGCAAGGTTATTCAGAGTGATAGCTTCTATAAACTCCCTGCTCTGGATGGAATCAACAATCTCACCGTTACCTGTGATAAATTCTACCAGTGACAGGTTACCCTGTGTGATCGTTCCGGTTTTATCACTGAACAGCACGTTCATGTAAGCAGAATCTGAAAATGCCGCCTTGTGGCTGACAAGGATATTCTTTTTATACATGGACTCTGTATTCATTGACTGAACCAGACTGTTCATCATCGGGAGTCCCTCCGGAACTGCCATGATCACGATAGAAGCCATAAGCATAACTGCTTCCGCTATTACAAGGAGAACGGAAACAACAGTGATTGCCTGATCTGCCCTGATCAGAGTCAGGACAACATGAAGGATACCCGCGATCGCTGCAGCTGACACACCCAGTTTACCGATACCTGCTGCCACACCCTCCAGCTTCAGGCTGGAAGTATCTTTTCGCTCTTCTTCCTCGGAGGTATCTGTCAGAGCTTTGTTTATCTTTCCTAATTCAGAACTGTCTCCGATAACAGTTGCGATCATGTAACCTTCGCCTGAAGTCACAACCGAACCCATAAAGACTTTTCCCTGTGAAGAGTAATCCGTAGATTCTGCCTCGTCCATATTGGTTACTGCTGCTTTGTTCTCATCTCTTGATTCACCGTTTAATGCCGCCTGAGATACTTTGATCTTACCTTCAAATAACAGACCATCTGCCGGAACCTTATCTCCTGCCTGGATAAGGATCGTATCACCTTTAACGATTTCACTGGTAAGAATATTGACCAGCTTTCCGTCTCTTACAACTTTGGCATAGGTCTTGCTGTATTCTTCCTGAAGCGCCTCACTTCTTGAAGTATTTCTGTACTCTGACAGGGTACTGAAACCGGTAGCAAGTGCGATTGCGATCACAATACTGATGATCTCCACAACATCATTTCCGCCGGATAATGCAGGGACAAAGATTCCCAGCACAGCCAGGATAACTTTAAGAGCCAGAGCCGCACATAATACCTTGATCCAGATGTCATCAAATGCGCCGATGAACATGGACCAGAGTGATTCAGTCTCTTTCTTCGCCAGCTCATTGGTGCCGTACTTCGCCTTGCTCTCGCTGACCTGCTGTCCGGACAGGCCCTGCATTCGCTCCTCTTTGTTTATTTCATTCATAATAATCAACCTCCTCTTTCGGGTTTTGCAACTGTTCAATCATGGACAGACAGTTACCGGATTTTATATAAAAAGAGGAACCATAACAGCTCCTCTTTTTATTTTCACACAAATCTCTGGCAGAGTTCCCCAAGTCCGGGATCTGTTGTGCCATTTCCTACGGCGTTGAATTTCCATTCACCGTTATACCTGTATATTTCCCCAAAAATCATCGCAGTCATACCTGAATAATTCTCAGTTAAATTATATTTGCACATTTCTTTATTGTTTCTGGCATCAACCAGACGGATAAATGCATTCTGGATCATTCCAAAATGCTGTTTTCTCTTTACTGCCTGATAGATATTGACAACAATGACAATCTTATCATATTCAGCCGGAACTCTTGACAGATCAATAACGATCTGCTCATCATCTCCCTCGCCTGCTCCTGTAAGATTGTCTCCCATATGATTGACTGTCCCGGATTTATGTTTCAGGTTGCCGAAATATACCAGGTCTGTTTTATCTGTAAATTTACCATTTTTCAACATGATTGCAGAAGCGTCGCAGTCGATTGCCTGATGTGATGAAGAACCAAATAATGCACCAAACAATCCACCACCGCCGGATGGCTTTGCCTCATCCCAGCCAAGTCCCACGATCACCTTTGCTAATCCTGCATGCTCCTTTGACAGATTTACCTTCTGTCCTTTCTGTAAGCTTACTGACATTTTCGTCCCTCCTGTTGCCCTCCGGCACTATTCTACGTCTACACCATAACTGTTGCACAAAGCAGCCAGACCACCCTGATAACCACTTCCAATGGCATTAAATTTCCATTCGTCACCATTCTTGTACAGTTCACCAAATACAACTGCTGTTTCAATAGAGAAATCTTCTCCAAGATCATATCTGAGGATTTCTTCTCCTGTCACTTCATTGAAGATTCTCACAAAGGCATTAGAAACCTGTCCGAAATTCTGGCGTCTTGCCTCTGCATCATAGATGGTAACTGTAAATGCAATCTTTGTGATATTGGCAGGAATCTTTGACAGATCGATCTTAATCTGCTCATCATCTCCGTCTCCGGCACCTGTAAGGTTGTCTCCCATATGCTGGACTGCTCCGGACGGATGTACAAGATTTCCATAGAATACAAAATCGTTCGAATCAGAAACCCTTCCGGAATCTGTCAGACAGAACGCTGCTGCATCCAGATCGAAATCTCCGCCTGTGTCAAAAGCATTGATATCCCATCCGATACCTACAACTACATTCTTAAGTCCCGGGTTACCTTTTGTAAGACTGACCTTCTGTCCTTTTTTTAAACTAACTGGCATATATTTTTCCTCCCATATTGTCTTATCCGCTTCGCTATACAGCTCCATACCTGATAACTGTTTAGTATTTTTACCAAACAGCCGACTGTCTCTTACATTACGCTACTTCAATACCATAATGACCGCAGAGCGCTGCAAGTCCACCTTGGAATCCGCTTCCGATGGCATTAAACTTCCACTCTCCGTTATGTCTGTAAAGTTCTCCTACAACTACTGCTGTTTCAATGGAGAAGTCCTCCCCAAGATCATAATGGATCAGTTCCACCTCATTGGATTCATCTACCAGACGGATGTAAGAGTTTGAAACCTGTCCGAAGTTCTGACGTCTTGCTTCTGCATCATAAATGGTAACTGTAAACGCAATTCTCTCAATATTCGCCGGAACCTTTGACAGATCGATCATGATCTGCTCATCATCACCTTCACCCTCACCGGTAAGGTTATCTCCCATGTGGATGACTGATTCACTGACATGCTTCAGATTGCCATAGAAAATGAATTCTTTCTCTGTAGGGCATTTTCCGTTGGCACCAAGCATAAATGCTGCTGCATCCAGGTCAAAATCCGAACCTGAATCAAAAGCGTTTACATCCCAGCCAAGTCCTACCATGATCTTCTTAAGTCCCGGATTCTTCTTTGTTAAATCTACCTTCTGTCCTTTTGATAAATTAATAGGCATATCATTCATCCTCCCTTTTTTCTGTGTTTTTATTTTCTTACCGGTGGCACATTGTATTGTTTGTTAAAATCCTGTTTGATTGCCTCCAGACGAACCTGATCCTCCTGGCGTTTCTTTCTGGCATCTTCCTGGATCCTTCTTGTCTCTTCGATTCCATTTGTAATGGTTGCCCATGTCTTCTCAAGAGTCTCAATCTGAATGGAACTTCCGGATGCCATTTTAGCTGTCATCTTCGATACATCTACTGTATTCTGGGCATTCTTAAGAAGCATCTCATTTGTTTTCTTATCCAGTTCTGCAATAGATTCTGCCTGTATCTTCTGCCTTTTCAGAAGAATTGCCTGCGCAAGTGCCTGCTTAAATACAGGAAGCGTAACGATAAACGCAGAATTGATCTTTCTCACCAGATTGTAATTGCTGAACTCCATAGTCTTTATCATGGGAATGGACTGCATTGCCACATTCTCTGCTGTTCTCAGATCCTGTGTCCTCTGTTCCAGCATCATCAGTGCCTGATTCAGACTGGTAAGTTCAAACTGAATAGACTGATCTCCCGTATTCTCCATATCCTGCTGTCTCTGGGCAATGTAGGCTTCAATCTCTTTACATGCCTGTTCTCCTGCAAGGATATATTTCACCAGTTCATGATAATAATCCACATTGGTCTTAAACATGGTATCCAGCTTTTTGTTGGACTGTTTGATTTCAGACTCATATCCTTTAAGCTGAACATAAATCTTATCAACTTCTTCGCCCATTGTGTGATACTTGGCCAGTATCTTATCCAGCTGTTTTCTGAAATTTCCGAAAAGCTTTCCGAAAAGTCCCGGATTATCCTTAATTTCATTAATGTCAAACTGATCCATGATCTTTGCCAGCGATTTAAGCATCTCGCTTGTCTCATTAAGCTGCGACATATTCATGCTGTTGAGGACCACATCAGATGCCTTGGAAATCTCCTCTGCTGCTTTCGCACCAAAAGATACAATGGTATCCATATTGTAAACTTCGATCGTGCTGACAATATCGTCCACTTCTTTTGAATTGACCAGCTCAGCATTCATCTGCTGCCTGTCAGCGACAATATCATATTTCTCCACAACTTCAATCTCATTTTTCTCCTGAAGACCATTACCGGCCTGAGCAGGATTTCCCATAGATGATTTACCGAAATCAAGTCCCATAATCTACTAACCTCTCCTGAAAAGTTTTCTCCGCCATGAGGGGCGGGTACTGTTTGTCGAAATGTTATTCAGATCCGGAACCTGCATATCGTATTTATATTCCCCGATCTGGTGCTCTTCCATCAGTTTTTCTGCAAAGTAGTTCTCCACACTCTGATAGCCTGTAGGGACAAAAAACAGAATGTCAAATCCTGCCAGGTTCAGGAATGTTACAAGAATCGAATCCTGAAGTGAAATCATCGTCTCCCCTGTATTAATATATATCAGTTTCGGATTCTTTTTTGTAAAATCAAATTTCTGGATCAGACGCAGAATCTCCTTCGGCAGATCCAGAATCTGCGCGATCACTGTATATTCTGTACCATTTTCCCCAATACCCTTTATCAGTTTCCGCTCGATCAGAAGCTGCAGCTTGTCAAGTATAAATTCCTGCATTTCCTCCCGAAGAAGATGATAAGGATATCTGGGATGATTCTTTATTTTATTCCGCAGAAGCTTTCCGTTTTTATAAAATTCTACGGCAAAGGCTTTCATTGGACCGGAGGCAGTTGGTTCAATGCACGGAGCACTTTTCACAACAACGGTATCCTCTGTGATCAGTGCTGCTATGGATTCCCAGTACTGAGAAACACTTCCATCCTTCACTCCTGAGATTTTTGAAAAAATAACCGGAATATTTACCACACCGTTAACTGTGCTGAAATTAGGTCTGTATTTCAATTCCTGATCCCACAGTAGTTTTATCTCTTCATACATGGTCTGCAGATTGATAACATTCGCCTTCACATACTGCTGATTTCTGTATATCCCACTGTCCTGATACATCAGAGTATCAAGTTCTCTTTCCGCATGATAAGCGGCTGTTCCAATCTTTACCTGAGAACTCTCTTCCGGATATTCTGTGATCGCCAGACTCTCCGGATAGTTGACCTCATACAGAAGTTTATCTTCCAGACAGCACTTAATGTTCAGATCAGGACATAAGATCAGCACATCCAGTGGCAGCCGCCCAAGGAAACTCATAAACAGAGCTTCGTTTTCATTCCGGCAGCCCCCCAGATAAATAAAGCATCCAATCTCCGGTGATTTCCAGTTTATGAACAGCTTCGGCAGATATCTTCTCATCCAGCACAGCAGATACACTGCCCTGTTTGTCAGTCTGTTAAGATTTTCCCCTTCCTTCTGAGATTCAGCCAGCATAACATCCACAAATGTTTTATGCAGGATCCGCTGAAGCTCCGGATTGGCTCCATACTGTATATTACACGCAAGTCCCAGGAGCATCTGATCTCCGGATGTGTAGTTTGACCTCTTTATCTCTGAAATTTCCTGCGGCGTTGGTCTTGGAATCTCTTTACTTACGATCACCGTATTTCTCTTTGAATTTCTCAGTTCCTGCTGCAATCTGAACAGTTCATTTGCATAAGTAAGCTTATCTTCTGCCCCGTTTATCCTGCAGAAACAGTTATAAAAAAAACGGCTGTCATTTCCCCTTAACAGAATGCTCTCGCGGATATCATCCAGGCCGTTTCCCTTTATCCATGCATTTGTACAATTTGTAAGCGAAGGTCTGATTCCATACAGTCTCTCATTGTTAAGTTCATTCTGAATCTCATCTCTGACCTTTTTCACACAATATCCCTGCGGAAATGGCTGCAAACCTTCCATCTGCAAACTGTCTGAAAGAACGGAACCCGGATCTGTTTTCAGATATCCCTGATCCCCTGCATACTGAAGCAGTACTACATCACAGCCTGCATTGGAAAGAATCGATATGAGCATTAACTCATAATTGCTTATCTGCCCTTCATATAATATTTTAGGGATATGGTTCTCTCCAAGCTGATTTACAATGCGTTCAAATTTATAATACAGCCAGCACATGAACTTGATATATGCGTTCCTGAGCATATTCTCGGTTTTCCCGGCTTTTCGCAGGGAATCCAGAGAGTCATAAATGGAGGCTGCCACATTCTGTCTCTGAAACTCATTCATCCTTGGCAGCCATTTTCTCAGACTGACATGGATAAAATCCATACTCATCTGAAAATCCATTCCCATTATTTCATTATAATATGCAAGATTCCCCTCATCGGGATTAGGTATCTTCCCTTCGATAACCACTCCGGTTCTTCTTGCTGTATCATAATATTTCTTTATAAATTCGCCGACTTCTTCAGAATATCCGTTGATACGGTAGAAATAAACACCTTTCTCCCGCCTGCTGTTCAGTTCGACAAAATAATCACTGAGGTTTTGAATTTTTTTGTGTTCCAACATATAAGTATCTCACCTTCAATATCTGCTTATCTTATTTCTGTTCATGATAAGTTCTACAGTAATTTCATAAAATAATGCGGAACCATAATTTTCTCCAAATTTTCGTATAAATTCTACCTCAAAATTGTATCATATTGCTATTTATATTTCAAGAAAATTCCCCTGTTCTTTCTATGGCTTATTCCCCTGAAATGTGCTATGATGTAGCTGCTGACTCGGTCCTTCACACTGTGATGGGCCGGATTACCTGCAGTATTTTATTGAATTTCTATAAGGTACCCTATTTACGGGAATTTTTGTAGATATGTCAGAAGGAGTGTTATGAAAAATAATGTTTTATATTACAGTGTAGGTCCATTACTCTATTGTCCTGCCAACAGAATATCCATCACTGATTCTCTGATAAATGAAAGATTCGGGAACAGATTTTCTCTTGCTCTCTGTCTTGAAGATACCATAAACGACGATCATGTTGAAGAAGCCGAGCAGATACTGATTTCTTCTCTCAGCCAGATATTCATACAGCATGAACAAAAGCCATTCTATCTGCCCAAAATATTTATCCGTGTTCGGAATCCACAGCAGATTCAGAGATTAACAAAAGCTCTTGGGCAATCCATTAAGATTGTTACCGGTTTCATCGTCCCTAAATTCAGCCCGGATAACGCACAAAGTTATATTGAGCAGATGATCCTCGTCAATGAACTTGTCGCAAAAAAGCTTTACATGATGCCTATTTACGAAAGTCCCTCCATTATAGATTTGCGAAACAGAATTGATATTCTCTATTTGTTAAGGGATTCTTTAGCCAGAATTGAAGATCTTATATTGAATATACGTGTTGGCGGAAATGATCTGTGCCATATGTTTGGGTTTCGCAGACATGCCAATGAATCTATTCACAGCATCAGACCTGTTTCAGATATTTTCTCAGATATTATCACTGTATATGGTATGGATTATGTGATTTCCGGTCCTGTATGGGAATATTATGCCGGTGACAGCTGGAAAGAAGGAATGATTCAGGAAATCCGGGAGGACAGACTTTGCGGTTTCATCGGAAAAACCGTTATCCACCCTTCACAGATCCCTGTAGTAAACAGAGCTTATCAGGTTTCACGAAATGACTACCTTGACGCACGGGCGATTTTAAACTGGAATGCTGATTCTGCTTCCCTTGTTGCAGGAAGCAAAACCAGAGAAAGAATGAATGAATATAAAACCCATCTGAACTGGGCTAAGAAAACAGTTTATCTTTCAGAAGTTTTCGGAATAACAGAATAAGTATTACCCTTCTCACGCATCCGCAAGCTTCTTAATGATTCCACAGCATTTATAATGTGTAAGTGGATAGTATTCTACAGGTGTATGTTTCTCTTCGGCAAGTCTGACAATATGCTCCAACTGAGGATTTCCCTTATATCGCTCATCGATCAGCACCTTCCAGGGAATTCTCCTCAGTAATACTCTTGTTGTCTCTCCGATCCCCGGTTTGATCAGATTAATATCGTCAATACCGAAATTCTTTCCTATATTTATTACCTCATCAATACCCTGACTTTCCACTCTTTTTTCCAGATCAGGTGTATTCTCCATATTAAATTCCTTTTCAATGGTTTCAATAAAGTCATATGACAGATCAGAATCTGTCAGTTCTCCGTAATAGACTGCCCCATGGAAATCATCTCTGCCTATTATGTCATCTCTCAGAAAAGTACGGCTGATAAGGCCGGATACTGTACTGTTCAGGCAGGAACTTGGGATCAGGATATCTTCATGTGTTCCGCAAAGCTCCGTAACATTTGCCGGATCTGCCACTACCGCTATGTCAGCAGAAACCCCTTCATATGCAGAGATATCTTTCTTCAATTCATTCAGGATCGCACCCTTGCCAATCCATCCGTCCACAAATAAAATCTGCTGCGGTCTGTACTTTTCAAGCAGATACTTCATGGCATTATCGTCAATCCCTCTTCCTCTGATAATTGAAATGGAATAATGAGGCACATTTATACCATATTTGAATTTGATGTATCGCTTCACAAGGATACCAATTGGGATTCCCGCTCTGGCAAGGGATACCAGGACCATTTTCTTTCCCTTATTCTCTATGATCTTATCTGCCAGCATTCCTACTGCATTGGCAACCGGCTTCGCATAATGTTTCAGCGCATTATGATATACCTGCATATACTGATCTGTAGGAACATATTCAACAGGCAGCATCTCGCTGTAATGTTTTCCGGACTGAATCAGTTTCTCCCGCACTTTGGCAGGCTGAGGTTCTACCAACCCGGTAATATCCTTCAATAATAAAATCACATCTTCTTCTGAATAGGAACTTCTCAAATCAGCACCACCTTACAACTGTAATATCCTTGTTCTGCATCCGGACAGCATTTATCAGCGTTTCCTGACTCTCCTTTATTTCCGGGGAATCTGTGACAATCAATACCTTGTCATATTTTCCTATATCGTAAATAAACGTTCTCCTGTCCGGATCATATAAACTTTTCAGTTCATATCTGCTGTGAAGGGGATACTCTTTTTCCAGACTCACAGCAATGGGACTTCTTGTAGTCGAATGGCACCTTACTTCGGCTCCCTCTTTTTCCATCTTTCTTCCGATATAAAGTGCAGGGAACATAAACTCCTCAGTGCCGATCACCAGTATTCTTTTGCCAGATATATTATCAGCCATGTTTCCGGTTTTCTCCCGGATTTCTCTCCACAGATTCTCACATGCTTCTTCATATTTCCCGGAATCAATCAGTCTGCGGGCATCCATCCTGTTTTTAACATAAATCGTTGTATACTCTACGGCCTTATCCAGACATTTATAATAAAATCCGTCTCCCTTAAATGTTTCTGCTCTGTCTCCGTAAGTACTGTGATCCGTTTTTACCAGATAATACAGAGAAATCCCCTGTCTCTTATAACGTTCCAGATTCTCCTCGCTCATTCCGTTTAACAGAGATGCTACTGAATATTTAAATTTTCCGTCATATTCCCTGTCAAGAATACTGATGATATTCCGAATTGTTTTTCCGGTAGTTACTTCATCCTCGATAAATATGATCCGATCCGTCTCCGCCGCTGCTCTGTCAATATCATCTTTTACCAGCTTCTGCTCTGTGGCATGGCTGTGTTCCTCGGAAAAAAACAGATAATTCACGCCGGGAATAACTTCTCTGGTGGTCTGAATATAATCTGCCCCCACAGTAATCGCTGCCTGAGCACCTATGGCAGTTGCTGTCTCCGCAAAGCCCACCAGCAAAAGTTTTTCATCTTTGTATTTCTCCCTGAAAGTATCTGCCAGAGCAGCAAATAAATCCAGTGCCTTTGATGGCACTACCGGAATATGCTTTCCCTGAAGCGGATCCACCACCAGATAGTTTCTCTTCGTATTATTTTCCCTTTTTGCAATCTTTACTAAATCCTTCTCAGTATATTCCATCTTTACTCCTTCTACTGATATGATCTGAAAAATCCCTGCAACTTGGTCAGAGCTTTCGTCAGTGCCTCTGTCTCCTCCACATTCAGGCCTTTAAGTACAGCCAGTACCATCTTCTCATGGAAATCTTTATGATGGTAATAAGCTTTCTTCCCCTGTTCTGTCAGGGAGATCAGAACAACCCTTCGGTCCTCCTGACTTCTCATACGCTGGATATATCCCTTCTTTACAAGATTATTCACAGCGATCGTCAATGTACCCACAGTCACATTCAGTTCTCTGGCTACTGTTGACATATTCTTCTGTTCCCGGATACCTACTGCATTAATAATGTGCATATCATTGACGGAAATATTCTTATATTCTCCCGTAATCAATGCCCGTTCTTCCAGGTCCAGAATCTCATTAAATAAATTGACCAGTACATCATTAATTGCCTCATAATGGTTCATCCGGTTACCTCCCTCTTTTTGCTTAAGCAATTCCATATAGCATTGCTGTAGCATGTTTGTACATTATGGTTATATTGCTACCTATTATACACTAAAATACTTTGTCTCACAAAGCATTTCTGGCAGGTTTTCAAAGAATTTCTCTCTTAATTCTTTCTTTGAACCATGAAATTTGTTATAATGAACAGATAGATTACAGTTCACACGCTCCTGTCTCATTTCCGTATGCAGTCTGCAATGAATTTGAGATACGGTACTGAGGACAGCAATACAGGCTGCAGATTGCTGTAACTGTTCAGCATTCTCACTGTTAAGAACTATTTTAGTTAAAGGGAATTTTCTATGAAAAAAAATAATATGCCACTTAATTTACGGGAGAGAATCAACTCCCGGATCAGTCTTCTGTGTTCTGTTATTGTTCTGGTTCTGCTCGTTCTGGTGATGCATCAGATGGATTACACTCTGATCCGTAAACCACAGAAAGAAGCAGCAGAAGCAGCGGCTCTCAAAGAACAGCAGGATAAGATCAAAGCTGAAACACCTGTCATCTCCACTGCAAGTGTAATTGCTGTTGGAGATAATCTTTATCACAGCAAGCTGTATGAATCCGGCGAAAATGACTCCGGCATATGGAATTATGACCATATCTACACTCATGTTCTGGACCAGATCCAGGCTGCAGACGTAGCCATGATCGACCAGGAAACGGTTTTTGCTCCAAGCCACGATGCTGTCAGCACTTATCCTTCTTTTGCCACTCCCCAGGAAGTGGGAGATGCCATTATCAAAGCAGGGTTTGATGTAGTGGAATCTGCCACAAATCACGCCGATGATTATGGATATGACTATCTGAAAAGTACTCTGGATTTCTGGAGCACCAATTATCCGGATATTCCTGTACTTGGCATTCACGCCACCCAGGAAGATGCAGACACTGTCAAAGTAAAAGAAGTGAATGGTATTAAGATTGCTTTTCTTGACTATACATACGGCACCAATAATTCCGGTGCAGGCGAAGGATATGAGTACATGATCGATATCTTTGATAAGGATAAGATCACCACAATGATCCAGAAAGCCAAAGAAATCAGCGACTGCATCATCTTTGTGGCTCACTGGGGAACAGAAGATGAAACCATGCCAAATGAATACGAGAAACAATGGGCCGCTTTTCTGATGCAGCAGGGTGTTGATGTGATCATTGGCGGTCATCCGCATGTGCTTCAGCCTTACGGACAGCTTTCTGATGACCAGGGACACAATACCACCATATTCTACTCCCTCGGAAACTTCGTTTCCACCCAGCAGGAACTCCCGGAACTTCTGGAAGGAATGGCAAGTTTTACCATACAGAAATCAACTCTGAACGGCAAATCAACCATCCAGATCCTTTCTCCGGAAGTGAAACCTATGGTCATGCATTATAATCACGATAACGGAGAATACGGACCATATATGCTGGATGATTATACAGAAGAACTTGCTTCTTCCCACAGTGTAAGAAATGTGATCGGTGATGAGTTTACTCTCGATAACCTGAAAGCTAAATTTAAGGAAATCATGTCCATGAATGTGAAGCCTTCCACAAATACAAACCTGCTGAACGTCAAGTTTGACTGGGAGGGCAACATGATCGACAAAACTACCGGAAATGTAGTGGAAGATACAGAATCCATCCACTCCTGGGAATATCAGGCAGACACATCAGACGGAACCGAAGACTCTTCCGACGACAGTGGTTATTGATGAATTCCCGATTTGTATACAAAAAAGATGCTGACTGTAATCAGTCGGCATCTTTTTTAATTACGCAGATATTCGCAATCCGCTTCGCTACCTGATCCGGTTAAATTCCCAGCAGTTTCTCTGCATTCTGTCTGGTCACATCAATGACCTCTTCTGCTGTAATTCCCTTCAGTTCTGCGATTGCCTGTGCTACATAAGGCAGATTTAATGACGAATTTCTCTTACCTCTGTTTGGCTCTGGAGACATATAGGGACAGTCTGTTTCCAGAACAAGCTGAGACAGGGGTGCATACTGAACCGTCTCTTTCAGTTTCTTTGCGTTCTTAAAAGTGACAACTCCGCCGATTCCCAGATACAGTCCCATTTTCAGATATTCTGCCGCAATCTCCCTGCTGTATGAAAAACAATGAATGATACCGCCATACATACCACCCTGCATATATTCTCTGACGATATTCAGAGTATCCTCGGCAGCTTCTCTGCTGTGGATCATAAACGGAAGCTTCTCTTCTCTGGCAATGTCAAGCTGGGCGCGAAACATTTTCTTCTGGATCTGATGTTCCTCTTCTTCCTTATGCCAGTAATAGTCCAGCCCGATCTCACCGATTGCCACCATCTTGTCCATATGGGATAATCTGCGAATCTCATCCAGAGTCTCCTGTGTCATCTTATCTGCATCATCCGGATGGATTCCCACTGCTCCATATACAAAAGGATATTTCTCCATCAGCTTCACAGTATCCTGAAAACCGCCTACAGATGCACAGACATTCACAATCTTCTCAATCCCTCCATCGTACATAGACATAAGAAGCGCTTCCCTGTCTGTGTCAAAGGCCTCGTCATCATAGTGCGCATGTGTATCAATAATCATTTTTTCCAATCTCCTCATGTAATCTTAATTTATAGCACTCCCTGTAAACAACACACGTCAAGGATATCTGACGCAGGATTTCGCGCTCTGATAAGCCGGATCAATATACATTATTTATGAGGATTGCTATAATCCGGTTAAAAGATCTGTTACAAAATTACCAGCTCATCCCCCGGGTGGATCACACCTCCGTGGAGAACCTTCGTAAAAACTCCCTGTTTCGGCATAATGCACTCTCCCATTTTCTTAAAGATCGCACATCCGCTGTGGCATTCTTTTCCAATCTGTGTCAGCTCCAGGACTACATCATTGCACTGGAATTTCGTACCGATCGGAAGTGTGGCAAAGTCGATTCCCTGAACCACCAGGTTCTCTCCGAATGCCCCGTCTTCTACCTCTGCACCTCTGGCGCGAAAATCTTCAATCTTGTCAAAAGAGAGCAGACTTACCTGACGGTGCCATTTGCCGGCATGGGCATCACCCTCGATTCCCCAGTCCTCAATTACTTTAATCTCCGGAACACTTGTCTTCTGTATTCCCTTTCTTTCACTTGTACAAACCGCAATTACTTTTCCCATAAGATTATCCCTTTTACCTTCCTGTTTTAGTTTCAGATACTGTTTTCGTACCTGCTCTTCCGTTTATCGCTGTCAGCTTATCTTCTCTGCTTTGGCTCACTGATTTCTCTTTTCGTCAGTACATTCTGACGCTACTCTGCTTTCTTATCCCTGTTATCGCCATCAGTTATCTTGCGCAATTCCCTGCTTCCCCTGTCATGATCTCAATGCCATGTCCAAGCGCATCAATAATATACTCCAGGCTCTCTTTTACAGCTTTCGGACTTCCCGGAAGATTGATGATCAGTGTTTTTTTTCGGATACCTGCCGTAGAACGGCTGAGCATGGCGCGTTTCGTGATAGTCATGCTGTACGCACGCATTGCCTCCGGAATCCCCGGTACACGTCTGTCAATAATATCTTCCGTTGCCTCCGGTGTAATATCTCTGGGTGAAAAACCGGTTCCGCCTGTTGTCAGGATCAGTTCCGCTGTGCCGCTGTCTGCAATTTCCGCCATTCTCTCTGACAACATCTTTCTGTCATCCGGCAGAACATCTTCAGACACAACCTCATATCCATTCTTCTCAACAATCTCTCGGATCGCAGGTCCGCTTAAATCCTCACGTTCTCCGCGATATCCCGTATCACTGGATGTAATGATCGCTACTCTTTTCATTTTATAAAAACCTCCCTGTCGGGCAGATAATTTTTTTCGTTATCTGCCATTCTGTATTTCCATTATACACATTTCTTTCATTTTACCCAACAAATATTTTGCAAATTGCAGAGCAATTCGTGGATATCAAAAATGAAAATCTCCACTCTTACCACCCGTCTTTTCAACCAGATGAATATTGGACATTACCATATGCTTGTCAATTGCCTTACACATATCGTAAATCGTCAGAAGCGTCACCTGAACCCCTGTCAGTGCCTCCATTTCCACACCGGTCTTGCCTTCTGTTTTCACTGTACAGAAAGCGCGGATAATTCCGTTTGTCTCATCCAGTTCATAGTCTACGGAACATTTCTGGATCGGAAGCGGATGGCACATGGGAATCAACTCAGAAGTCCTTTTCACTCCCATAATCCCCGCTACACGTGCTACTCCAAGCACATCTCCCTTTTTCACAGAACCCTCTTTCACAGCCTCCATGATTGCTTCTCCTACATGAATCTCACCTGTGGCAACTGCTGTTCTGTAAGTGACATTTTTCCCGGAAACGTCTACCATAACTGCGTTTCCGTTCTCATCAAAATGATTAAAACCCTGTGACATGATCAAAATCCCCCTGTTTAAGTTTTTACAAAAAGCGAGGCTCTTATTGTACGGGAACATACAATAAAAGCCTCGCCTGTTCATCACGATACGGTTGGAGTCTTTACCCACCGAAATTGACGACACCATGAATACTCATGAGTCAGTCACTCCCCTTTATCTAAATATTAATATAGCTTTTGAGAGTGTATTTGTCAAGATAATATTCGTAAGTTTTCACACATTTTCGCGACCATTCGCTTTGTTCTCAGTAATACAAAGATCAGCAGATTTCTGCACCTGCAGGCATTTCCTTTTCCGGTACCATCAGGGAAAGGTTTCCGTCTGCATCTTCTGCGCAGAGGATCATTCCTTCACTGAGTACACCGGCAAGTTTGGCTGGTTTCAGGTTTGTAACTACCATAACTCTCTTGCCTACCATTTCCTCTGCACTGTAGTGTGCTTTGATTCCGGATACGATCTGGCGCACCTGGCTTCCGATCTGTACCTGTGAGCAGAGAAGTTTCTTTGATTTCTTTACTTCTTCACATTTGATGATCTTACCAACCTGGAACTGAAGCTTGCCGAAATCTTCAAATGTGATCTCCGGTTTTGCTTCGATATCAATTACGTCTTCTTTTTCTTCTTTTGCAGGTTCTTCTGCTTTCGGCGGATGAAGCTCTGCCACCTTTGCAAGTACCTCTTTCAGGTCAAGGCGGGCGAAAAGAATCTCCGGTTTTTCAGTTACTTTATTTCCTGACGGATAGAGGCCAAAGGTCTTAAGGTCTTCCAGTTCTCTGTCCTGTGCATTTAACTGGGCAAGGATTCTCTCTGTTGTTTCCGGCATAAAGGATTTCAGCAGAACCGCACCAATGCAGATTCCCTCAACCAGATTGTAGAGAACTGTTGCAAGACGGTCTTTTTTCTCTTCATCCTTAGCAAGAGCCCATGGCATTGTTTCGTCGATGTATTTGTTGCAGCGTTTGAAGATTGTGAATACTTCTGTCATTGCATCTGCCACGCGGAGTTTATCCATTTTTTCGTTTACTTTGGCAGGTACGGAGAGAATGAAGTTCTTCAGATCATCATCTACAGGTTCTGTAACGCCTTTGTTTTCTACCACACCGCCGAAATATTTGTTTGACATGGAAATGGTACGGTTTACAAGGTTTCCAAGGGTGTTAGCGAGTTCAGAATTGAGACGCTCTACCATCAGTTCCCATGTGATCACACCATCATTCTCGAATGGAATTTCATGAAGTACGAAGTAGCGGACTGCATCTACACCGAAGAAGTCTACCAGTTCATCTGCATAGATTACATTTCCTTTGGATTTACTCATTTTACCATCACCCTGAAGAAGCCATGGATGTCCGAATACCTGTTTCGGAAGCGGCAGATCCAGTGACATCAGGAAAATCGGCCAGTAAATTGTATGGAAACGGATGATGTCTTTACCGATCAGATGCAGGTCTGCAGGCCAGAGTTTGTTAAACTGTTCTGTGCTTTCGCCATCGCAGTCGTAGCCGATTCCTGTAATATAGTTTGTAAGGGCATCAAGCCATACATATACTACGTGTTTCGGATCAAAGTCTACCGGGATTCCCCATTTGAAGGAAGTTCTGGATACACAGAGATCCTGAAGTCCCGGGAGAAGGAAGTTGTTCATCATCTCGTTTTTACGGGATTCCGGCTGGATGAAATCCGGATGTGTATTGATGTAGTCGATAAGTTTGTCAGCATATTTGCTCATTTTGAAGAAGTATGCTTCTTCTTTTGCAGGTACACATGGGCGGCCACAGTCCGGACATTTGCCGTCTACAAGCTGAGATTCTGTAAAGAAAGATTCGCATGGTGTACAATACATTCCTTCGTAGTGTCCTTTGTAGATGTCGCCTTTTGCGTACATTTTTTTGAAGATTTTTTTGACCTGTTTTTCGTGGTCTTCATCTGTGGTACGGATGAATTTGTCGTAGGATGTGTTCATCAGATCCCAGATTCTTTTGATCTCACCGGATACGTTGTCTACGAATTCTTTTGGAGTGATTCCGGCTTCTTCGGCTTTTAATTCGATTTTCTGACCATGTTCATCGGTTCCTGTCTGGAAGAATACGTCATAGCCCTGCTGACGTTTGTAGCGGGCGATGGCGTCGGCTAAAACTACTTCATAGGTGTTGCCGATGTGCGGTTTGCCAGATGTATAGGCAATGGCGGTAGTGATGTAGTATTTCTGTTTTTCCATGGTTTGTTGTCTCCTTTTTTGAATGTGGACGCTCCGGAAAATATAATTGTTTTCTGTGCGGTTTCGGGAGCTAGGAACTCTAAGTGTCTGAAAATCAGCTAAAACCATTCGAAAAAATCTCAAACTCGCTTCGCTCAGACAGTGGGATTTTTTCGAATAACGCAGATTTCCAGGCACTAAGAGTTGCTACACTCCCTGCAAATGCACAGAAAACAATTATATTTTCCGAAGCTGGTGTTTAAAAATGGTAACAACTGCTCCTTATTTATGGAAGAAAAACATAAATTCTTCATGGTAGGAAGGAACTGGTGTTGGGGGAAATAATTCCTCTCTGTCGCAGTGTGATCCTGCCCGGAGGGCTTTTTTATGTTATAGGAACATTACAAAGTAATTTCCTATAACATAAAAAACGTCTCCTCAGATTATCTGAGAAGACGAGTATTACCCGTGTTACCACTTCTGTTCGTTTCCGGGCTCGCGCAGGGAAACCTTGGGAGGTACGTTGTGATACCTCTACGCTGTAACAGGCGTGCCTGTCGCTGCCTAAAGCTGTTGGCTCTCAGCAGTGCCTCTCGGAAGCCATCTTCAACCTGCTCCTTGCATATCCCTCTCAGCCTTTGAATCTGTGATATATGATCCATGGGGATTTCTCTGTAATACGGTCTGCGGATCTACTCTCTTCTTCAATGAGTTTGTGTTATTTCGTGACAGCACTCCGCTCTGTGATCGTGGAACGCTGTTAGCTATAGGAAATAGTTATTTCCTGTTATAGGGAAAATATAGCACATTTTGGTGGATTTGTAAACCCACATCGTTATTGTTCACTCCGTTCTCAGTAACGCAGCCAAACTATAACAATTCTATGAAATAATAATTTTATATCTTGACAATTTCAATCCAATATTGTATAGTATCAATATCAGTAATGATTATCGTTATTGAACAAATTATAACTGCAACTATCCTGAACAGTTATGATAAATCATTTGCGAGTAAACAGGGAAGGGAGGAATACCATGGCGACACTGAAATACAGCCGTCAGAGGGAATCGATTAAAGAGTTTCTAAGAACCAGAACAGATCATCCTACTGCCGATGTGGTATATGAGAATATGAAGCTCATCTATCCGAATATCAGCCTCGGTACGGTATATCGCAACTTATCTCTGCTGGCTGATCTGGGAGAGATTAAGAAGCTTTCCTCTTTCGCCGGAGCGGATCACTTTGACGGGCGGACCGAGAGGCACTGCCACTTCATGTGTATCAGATGTGAGCGGATCATCGACCTTGAGAGCGAAGGAATTCACCACATTATGGATCTTGCAGGTGAGAACTTCAAAGGAAAGATTACTGATTACAGTGCCAGATTCTTCGGCCTGTGTGAGGACTGCCTGAAAGAGACAGAAGGCAACTCTGATAGTTCAAAGTAGTTTTTGCTTACATCATTAGTGGCCAAATTGGGAATAACAACTAATGATAAAAAGTTGCAAAAAAGCTAAAATTAAACTTGACTTTTTCAATCAAGTATGGTAATCTTAAATCACAGAAAACAGTAATAATTACTATTATTAAAAAATTACTTTTTCTACCGCACAGACGGAAAGCAGTAAGAACTAAACGATGCTGAGATAATCAATTTATTTTCTGGCATCCCTAATAAATTCATTAAAAAGAAAAGGAGATTTTAATTATGACAAAATGGGTATGTAGTGTATGTGGTTATGTTTATGAAGGTGAGAAAGCTCCGGAAGCCTGTCCTGTATGTAAGGCACCGGCTGATAAATTCGTAAAGCAGGATGGCGAAATGTCATGGGCTGCTGAACACGTTGTAGGTGTTGCTCAGGGATCCAGCGAAGACATCATGGCTGATTTAAGAGCAAACTTCCAGGGTGAATGCTCTGAAGTTGGTATGTATCTTGCAATGGCAAGAGTTGCTCACAGAGAAGGATATCCGGAAATCGGTTTATACTATGAAAAAGCAGCTTATGAAGAAGCAGAACATGCTGCTAAATTCGCTGAATTATTAGGTGAAGTTGTAACAGACAGCACAAAGAAAAACCTTCAGATGCGTGTAGAAGCCGAGAACGGTGCTACAGCTGGTAAAACAGACCTTGCTAAACGTGCAAAAGCTGCTAACCTTGACGCTATCCATGATACAGTTCATGAAATGGCAAGAGACGAAGCAAGACACGGAAAAGCATTCGCAGGTCTTCTTAAGAGATATTTCGGAGAATAATTCTATCGGAAAATCGCATAAAATAAACCTTTTAAAGGGAGAACCTCAATGGTTCTCCCTTTTTATCCGTTCGTATTTTCATCATTGGAAGCTTAACTGGATTTCGCCTGAAGTCTGGCAACCTGATCTGTCAAAGCATTCATCTTAACCTCATTAATCATAATCCTGTTCATCCAGGTAGCCGACACATCCATCTTATTGATAAGATTCAGATGATTCTCTGCAAGGATAGAAATATTCCTATCCGTTATGTTCTCCAAATGCAGTTTGATATCTGCAAAGTTATTTCTGGTCTCTTCTTCAAAACGCTTCTGACGCTCTTCCATTCGGTCCATTCGGCTTTCGAATCCATCCATTCGACTTTCGAATTTATCCATTCGCGTCCCAAATCCTCTGACCTCTGTCAAAACAGCTTCCAGTATTTGTCTGTCTGTCACCACTTTCACCTCCTCTGTAGCCCGTATCGTTCTTTTGTATGCGATTGATTATATCACATACATAAAAATATGTCTATAAAAATCTATAAACATTAGAGTGTATTTGGAAAATGCGTTACTGTTCACTCCGTTCACAGTAACACGCTTCGCGATGCACAGAATTTATGCTGATCGCATAAATTCGCGCGGTATGTCTCGGGTTTTCTGTGATCTTTGCTCACAAAAAACACCTCGCGGGATATTACCAGTGAACAGTAACGAAAATGCTCCCCACAAGATGTGCGTCACAATTTGTGGGAGATTTTATTTATTATTATCATTCATCTTCGCCTCAATCGCCGCACCAACCCTGTTATAAACAGTCACAGCATCCTGAATATGCGGAATCGTATTTCCATCTGCTCCGGAAGCACCTGCGGAAACAAAGATATATTCCCTGCCCTCAATCTCCGCAAAACTCACCAGACAGTGCCCTGCCTCACTGGTATAGCCGGTCTTGCCACCGAGGATTTTTCCACCTGTGACTGTCGGATCAGACAGATTTTTAAACATTGTACTGTAGTAAGTAATTCCATCCGGGTGGATATTTGTAACTCCGGTAGAATGTCTGGAGGTCTCCACAATCTCACGAAACGTATCATTCTTAATGCAATACTTCATCAAAACAGCAATATCCTTAACCGTACTGTAATGATCCGGATTATGCAGTCCTGTAGAATCACAGAAATGAGTATTCTCCATTCCAAGCTTCCTTGCTTTCTTATTCATCAGCTCCGCAAAATCCGCCTCTGAACCACTGATCGTATCTGCCAGCGCAATACAGCACTCTGCCCCCGAAGGCAACATCGCACCATAGAGAAGATCAATCACCCGGACCTCTTCCCCCGGCTGAAAACCTGCCTGCGTAGCATCCTGCTCATACAATCCGGTGAACATCTCATCCGTCAGAGTAATTTTCTCATCCAGATCATCAAAATTCTCAATCCCCAATATCACAGTCATAATCTTCGTCATAGAAGCCGGATAAATCTGAGCCTCCCCGTTAATCTCACCCAGAATCTTACCTCCCCTGGCCTGCATCAGGATCGCATTCGGACTGTTGATACCACTGATATCCACTTCCTTCAGAACCGGCTGCTCAAACTGCTCAAACCACTCCTTCACGCCCTTATTCCATCCGATCATGATAACCAGCGCACAGATAATGATCACCTCAACAAACACACAAGCCACAATCCTGCCCCGGTATCTCCACGCATAACTTCTTCCACCGCTCTTTTTCTGTCTCCTGCCAGCCACAATAACGCCTCCTGTCTGCCTCTATAACATTGCTCAGAAAAAATATATCTAACAAATCTCTAATTCATCCCCCTACTATAACACACCCTTACCAAATCCTGTAATCTTCCATTCCTGCACACCCATATATTGCATCTTTCTCCCTATCTCCAATACCTTTCCGTTTTCCCCGCCCGCGAAACCATTGTACAGCACAGGAAAATATTTGTTTTCTGATACATCTACAGGAGGTGTAGCAATACTTAGCTTCCGGGAATTTGCGTTATGCCGGAAAAATTCACTGTCTGAGCGAAGCGAGTTTGAATTTTTATGGCATGGTTTTAGCAAATTTCCGGAAGCTTAGTATTCCTGCCTCCGCAGCCGTATCAGAAAACAAATATTTTCCTGCGCGTCCCCATACCCGCCACCCCCAAAAAGAAACGCAAAAAGACCCCCGGAGAATCCCCGGGAGTCTTAAATTGCTAAAATCTATTATGCTAATTTCATCGGGTTGATCTTCACACCAGGTCCCATTGTCGGAGCAATAACAACGCTCTTTAAATACTGACCTTTCAGTGTGCTTGGTCTAGCCTTAACGATAGCATCGATCAGCGTCTGGAAGTTGTCGCTTAACTGTTCCTCTGTAAAGGATGCTTTACCAACCGGAACATGAATGATGTTGGTTTTATCAAGACGGTACTCAATCTTACCTGCTTTGATATCGTGAACTGCTTTAGTAACGTCCATTGTTACTGTACCAGCTTTCGGGTTTGGCATTAAACCTTTCGGTCCAAGTACACGACCAAGACGACCTACAACACCCATCATATCTGGAGTTGCAACAACAACGTCAAAGTCTAACCATCCTTCGTTCTGGATCTTCGGAATAAGATCCTCAGCTCCTACGAATTCAGCACCTGCTGCTTTTGCTTCTTCAGCTTTAGCATCTTTAGCGAATACTAAAACACGAACTTTTTTACCAGTACCATGTGGCAGAACTACTGCACCACGGATCTGCTGGTCTGCATGACGTCCATCGCAGCCTGTACGGATATGAACTTCGATAGTTTCGTCAAATTTAGCAACTGCAGCTTTTTTAACTAAGCTGATAGCTTCTGCGGTATCATATAATGTAGCGCGGTCTACTGCTTTAGCAGCTTCCACGTATTTCTTTCCTCGTTTCATTTCTATAACCTCCTGTGGTATTTGCGGGGAACGCCCTCCCACTTACTATTTAATATTAAAATTAATCAACTACTTCGATTCCCATACTTCTTGCAGTACCAGCGATCATGCTCATAGCTGCTTCAAGGGATGCTGCATTTAAGTCTTTCATCTTAAGTTCAGCGATTTCCTGAACCTGAGCTTTAGTAACCTTAGCAACTTTTGTCTTGTTCGGTACGCCGGAACCGGATTTGATCTTAGCAGCTTTCTTAAGAAGAACTGCAGCCGGCGGAGTTTTGGTTATGAAGCTGAAACTTCTGTCTGCATAAACAGTGATAACTACAGGAATGATTAAGTCTCCCTGATCTGCTGTTCTTGCATTGAACTCTTTTGTGAACTGAACGATATTTACACCGTGCTGTCCAAGAGCTGGACCTACAGGTGGTGCTGGAGTTGCTTTACCAGCCGGAATCTGTAATTTGATATATCCTGTTACTTTCTTTGCCATTTTTCGGCACCTCCTATGTGGTATTGGCGGGGGTTTATGGTCCCTCCCACGATATTGTTACCTTTGCTTGTTACATCTGTTTGATTTCTGCGAAACTAATTTCTACCGGCGTTTCGCGGCCGAAAAGTTCAACATTGATCGTTGCTGTCTGTTTCTGCACATTAAGGGCAGTGATAACACCAACGGTATCTTTCCAGGCACCGCCTGTGACAACAACTGTATCACCCTCTGCGAAATCGACCTGAATTTCCTCTTTCTTGATACCAAGAGGAAGCATCTCTTCCTCGGTCAACGGTACCGGTTTGGACCCTGGTCCAACGAAGCCTGTCACACCTCTGGTGTTACGGACAACATACCATGTATCGTCATTCATAACCATGTTGAGAAGTACATAGCCAGGAAACATTTTCTTCTGAACCTGTTTCAGAGCCCCGTTTTTCAGCTCAGCCACTTCCTGCAGCGGAACACGAACTTCAAGGATCTGGTCTTCCAGGTGTCTGTTTTCGATGGTTTTTTCAATATCGACTTTTACTTTGTTCTCATACCCGGAATAAGTATGAACAACATACCATTTCGCTTCTGACATACAATCACCTTATCCTTATTTCATTAAAAGATTAATGCCTTCGAGAATAAATGAATCCATGACGCTGATCAGTACGCAAAGCACGATCGACACGCAAACTACCACGATAGTCTGCTTAATCAGTTCATTGCGGTCTGTCCAGACAATCTTCCTGAATTCTGACTGAAGTCCCTGAAACCAACTCTTCTTCTGGCTCTTGCCAGCAGATTTTTCATTTCCTTGCATAGCCTGACCTCACAATTCTCTGTGAGTAACTGTTTCGTCCAGTTACCTTGGATTACTTTGTTTCCTTATGCAGAGTGTGTTTGCGGCAGAACTTACAATATTTCTGAGTTTCCATTCTCTCAGGATGGTTCTTTTTCTCCTTAGTCATATTGTAGTTACGCTGCTTGCACTCGGTACATGCTAATGTAATCTTAACGCGCACAACTTCCACCTCCAGTGTTTTCATTTGCATGGTCATTTTCCTCATGCCGGACGATGTATCCGTCATCTTTTCGGGCATAAAAAAAAGACCTAACTTCCATGTCGCTTGTCAAGTTTATCACACATGGCATGCCTAAGTCAAGTCTTTTCTTATTATTTATGCCTATATTTCATCACATATTTTTTACAAGAACTTCCCTAATCTGCCTTTACCCGGTCGGCTCTGTCTGAAATATGATAGGAACCCTTGAAGGTACGTTTCACCTGATACAGACATCCGTCTGCCTCCTCATACAGGTCCTGGAAAGTGATATCTCTTCCATCTGAGAAAACAATTCCCATAGATGCGGAGATCATTACCTCCAGGTTTTCTTTCACATAATCAATATGCAGCTTCGCAGAAAGTACACGCAGACTCTCCTCCGCCGCTTCCCTGGTCATATCCGGCAGAAATACCACAAACTCATCACCGCCTAGACGACAGACGATGTCCTGAGCCCTGCAATGCTTCTTCATGATCAGGACAACCTCGCAGAGAGCCCTGTCTCCCCACATATGTCCCATGACATCATTGAGCGTTTTGAAATTATCCAGATCCACAATAGCAAAAGTATTTACACATCCCGGATGAAGTTCCTGCACAAGCATCCGGTTGATGGCAGATGTGCCCGCTGCCCTGTTCATGGCACCTGTCAGAAGATCCGTCCTTGCCTCCTTCTGAAGCTTGAGCATATCATTCTCCATATCCGTAACATCCTCGATACTGCCGACCATACGGGACACTTTTCCCGATTCATCGTACAGATTCGTAGTCTTGACCTGCAGATACCGCATACGTCCTCCTGCCCACACCTTCACCTTCTGTGAATGCAAAGCTTCAGCAGAATCTGCCCTGGCAAATATATCCCTGATCACAGAACAGGTTTCCGGATTGATCTCTCTGATTTTCCGAAGCAGGACCGGTACGCTGAGTTCTGACTGATCCAGCCCCAGATTCTGATACTTGTCATTCAGAAACTGTATCTGCTCTGTTTCCACATCATAGGTAAAAACGCACAGGTCACTCTCCCTTGCTGTGATGCGGTAAGTTTCCTCATTCAGCATAAGCTGACGGTTCAGATTGCGGATAGCGATTCTGTCCTCACGCCGAAAATACAGATAAACTCCAGTAACTGCTATAAGACTCAGGATGATCACCAGAGTAATCACAAATACCCATATCCGATATCTGAGTCCTGCCTGATGAATATACCTGTTATCAGCCATTGTTACCGCAAACAGCTTCGTACCGTCCACAGGTGCCGCAGTCACCATATAATCTCCATCTTCATCTGAAATCGCAAAGTAATATCGGAATCCACTGTCCATCCGGGACTTAATATCGGAAATCGGCACACTCAGTTCACGCCCCTCCAGCCAGTTTAGGAAATCATTACCAAAAGTGTCATTGCCGCCATCAGGCACAATATATTTCCCACTTCTGTCTGTCACAAAAAGACCGGCATATCCTTTTCTCCGGTCTGCCTTTCCATATACGTCCAGACTGCTGCACGGAAGCGTCCCACAGAGCACTCCCTTAATCTGCTGTGCCTCATTTTTGACAGGTACTGACAATATCACTCCATCTGCATAGGAATATCCATTTTCTGCCAGACCCCTGTTACCTAACATAGCCATCAGGAAGTATTCTTTCAGGGAATAAGCCTGTCCGTCCTGCACGCAGCGGCCATCCTCACTGATAATCTTCAGCGAATCAAACTTCTCTGTGTGACGGTGAAATTTCTCCCTCAGCATCTCCTCTGTCTGTACTTCATCTAAAGGCATATCACTGATATAATCTGCCGCACACTCCAGAAGATCATAGTACATATCAATCCGGCTTCCGACAAGTGCTGCATTCTGCTCTGTCCATTCCAGAAGAGAATCTCTGGCTCTGGAATTCTCTGTTTTCATCACAAAACTGTTAAAATAAAATAAGGCAGCTGTGATGATAATCACTGCAATCAGTCCTGCCATAAACAGAATCCGCTTTCGCTTCTTTTTATCATCTGTGCCGTTCTTATCATCAAATCTTTTCATACGCAGCTTTCTCTCCTCCGCTCTCGTTCTGCCTATGATAAAGTCATATACTGCCAGTCCTTTCTACAGACTGGCAGTTATGTCTTGTATTTCATTATATGGACCTATGGAGAGATTGTCAAACAGAACGTCACTATGCACATATGAAAAGCGGAGCCCTCAAACGGACTCCGCTCTGGTGTTACTTATTTATCATTTTTTCTTTTCTTCTTGTAGAAGATTCCGCCTGCAATGGCAAGGGCTGCGATTACAAGAACTGCTGCATAAGCACCGATCGGGGTGTTATCGCCGGTCTTGACTGCTACCTTTCCACTGAGTGCACTGCTGTAAGAAGCCGGTGTTGAACCTCCGCTTACAGGAGTTCCTGATGACGGAGTACTCGGTGTTGCTTTGTTGACAATCTTAAGCAGGCCACCCTTGTAAGAATAATCAATTTCTCCACTTACAGAGAAGTTATAATCATCATCAACTTTGATCGTTACACTTCCTGCACCTGTATATCCGGTCGGAGCCTGAACCTCTGTCAGAGTGTAGGTACCCGGTTCAAGTTCTAATTCATGAGCACTTGCCTCGGATGTCCACTCATCGATCACAGATCCGTCCTCATCAGTCAGTCTGAAACTTGCACCTGCAAGACCGACACCATTTCCATCAGTCTTCTGTACGCGAAGCTTACCGTCTGTATCTTCCGGAATTTTGTTTACAAGGTTGATGTTACCGGCCAGGTTATCCTTACTTAAAGCAACTGTACCTTCACCGGTTACTTCATATTCAAAGACATCAAGGTCAAGAATATTTCCGTCTGCATCTGTTTCCAGAATGTAGTAATTGATCGGCTCTGTACCGTCTTTGCCTCCAAGAGGAACCTCAACAGTAACTGTGTCATTCTGTACCAGTTGCACTACCGTGAACAGGTTATAAACACCATCATCACCCTTTGTAAAGATACCTGCATAGAACGTATCGTCCGTAGTTGTCTGTGTGGTGCCTTTCAATACCTGTTTGTTAATGTTGATCTCGCCCTTATAGGAATAACCTGTAGGAATATCAAAGAATACATTCTCCAGGTTTACAGCACCTTCCTTAGGACCAGCTTTCAGATCCAGTTTCACGGTATTGGAACCGCCATCAACTGTACACATAAACTGTGATCCATTGTGCATACCCTGCTGATCAAGATTAATCACATTACCATTTGCATCTGTCTCATATACATAATAGGTGCCCTGTGCCAGATCACTGAAGGTTACACTTCCTGCGGAAGCATTTACCAGATGAATGGCCTGTGGGAGAGCTCCCTTGTATGGATACTTACCTGCTGCATCTGTAAACAGATTTACATAGAAGGTATCGTCCTGAGCGATCAGGTCTATGAAATCACCGCCATTTGCGTAAGTAACTTTCTTGGTTACTGTGATCTGACCGGAACCAGATGCCTGATAGTCAACCATAGTAACTTCGATTACGTCCTTATCCTCCATCTTAAATGTCTGATCCGGAGCCACTGTGTAGCCGGACGGAGCTGAAACCTCACTTAATGTGTAGGTCTCGCCTACTGTGAGGAGACCTGTGATCTCATGAGCCTTTCCGTCAGATGTCCACTTGTCAAGTTCCTTACCGGTGGAATCTTTCACTACGAGCTGTGCACCGCTGAGTGCTTTGCCGCTCTCGTCAGTCTTGAGGATACTTGCTTTGGTCGGAGCATCCTTCATTGTAAGAACTACTGCTTTTTCGCTTGCCTCCGCTTTGAAAGGAATATCTACTGCTTTTCTATAACCTGTCGGAGCCTCGATTTCAGTAAGGACATAATTTGAACCTTCTGCTAACGTTCCCTCAATAGAATGTGCCGAAGTGGTAGATGTCCAACTTTCAACAATATTTCCAGCGGAATCTTTAATTGCAAGTTTAGCACCAGCTAATGGTTTTCCATCTGCATCCACTTTCAAAATCTGAACCCCTGTTTTCTTATCAATCATAACGATGTTTCCATTTTTATCTTTCTGACCACCGCTTATAACTTCTATTGTACGCTCAGAATCATTATTAATCCTAAATACTATTGAGTCTGCTTTTACATATCCTTTTGGAACAGATGTCTCTTCCAGAATATATGTATTACCTGCAGTCAATCCTGTTGTTACTACATATTCCTTATCTGTTGTTGTCCAATGAGTTACTTCTTTACCTTTCTTTCCATCATTACTCTGATAAATCGTAAGAACCGCACCTGGCAAGTTTTGATCAGCTACATCTGTTTTACGGAAGCCAATTCCTACCTCTTCATTAACAAAACTCTTCTTCAAAGTAATCTTTCCATCTGTACCAACATTAAAGTCTTTAGAAGATTTATCTGTCACCAGTTCTGTTTTCAGAGTGCCATCACCATTATCTGTTACATTAATCACTGCCTGACATGTGCTCTTATCATAAATGTAATTATCACCAGATTTCGGCTGTACCTCACTGATTACATACGTATGCTCTCCTATAGGAGAATTATTACTTGAATCATAGGTGTATTTAATTTCAGAGAATTCAATATTTCCGTTTTTATCATTTTTACCTGTCGCAACTTCTTTACCATTCTCGGTAATGATAAACTTAAATTCTGGAAGATTTTTGGTATATCCGGTAACTTCTTTCTTAGCTGCAAAGTTTACTGAACCTTCCGCCTTGTAAGAGTTGTCAAATATAATATCCTCTGTTTCCATGTTACCCTTATCTGTAACCTTGGTAATAGTTTTTACAACTTTTAATTTATTATCCTTGTCTCCATCTTCAGCAGCACTTACTACAACTTTTACTCTATATTCGCTCTGGCTATACGTATATCCTGCCGGAATATCTTTAGGAATTTCCTCTTTTACTGTATAGTAATAAGTTTTTCCTACATCTTTCTGGGAATAAGTAATAGGCTTAAACGCAACATTCGATCCCTGATTCTTTACAGTCTCTGTATATACAGGAACTGCTACATCCTGATTATCCTTATCTTTCTCAGTCTTAGTAAGAACTTCTCCATTTTCATCTGTTTGAGTTAACGTAAATGAAAATGCATTATCTTTTAATTCTACAGGACTCAAATTCTTTTCTGCAGAAATCTGTACAGTACCATCAGCCGTATATTCATTGATAAATGTAGCTTTTGTAAATGGCTCTTCTATCGTTTCTTTTGTTCCATCTTCTTTAGTAACTGTTCTATGATCCACTGCAACGACTTCAAGCTGTCCATTTTTAGCTTCGTCTGTAATCGTTACACTTACTTCATAAACCCTGTTAGAATCTTTTACACCTGTAATGGCATTTTCATGATCCTCACGAATAGAATAATGATAAGTTTTTCCCACATCTTTTAAGCTATATACATCTGTTTTAAACTTAATCTCTTTTTCGTTACCATCTGTCTCTGTCGGCTCAATAGTTACCTTATCAAACTCTACATTATTCTTTGTTACTATAAATGTAAATTTATCGCCTTTTTTAAAATTACGACCATTTAAATACTTAACTGCAGGAATTTCAAACCGTCCTTCTGTATCATAGATATTCGTAAAAGTTGCATTCCCATCTGTCGTAACAGGTAATGTATACAATACATAATCACCTTTAGATGATGCCGAAAGATCAGTCTCTGCCTCATCTATAACAAGCTTCATTGTCGCTGTAAGATTTCCACTACCATTATCTTCCAGATGAACTTTTATTGTATAACTGGAATTATCGTAGGTAACTCCGTCTTTTATATACAGGCCATCTTTATCAGGAACAATTCCTGTTTTATCTTCTTCTATTGTGTAGGTAAAATCTTTTTCTCTTATGCCATCCTCTTTCGGAGTTTCATCTTTAAGATCTTCAGCAGTATATGTCATAAGAGGAAACTCAAATGTGCCAATATCATTGTTTCCAACATGATCAATTCCTACTAATACACTATTAGATTTCGATTCACCTGTATCATCATTTACTGTAAAACGTTTATCGCTTTTATCACCAGTAATCTTAAACTTAAACGGCATCGTTATTGCCAGTTTATTATTAAGTAATTCCTTTGTACCTTCCAGTTTTACACTGACACTTACATCGTATGTGTTATTAAACGTTGCTGATTTACTTTCTGCCTTTGGCAATGTATACACTGGCATACCATCTTTCAAAATCTTTGGCAATTCTTGATTATCTTTCATTAATATTGCTGTAAGATTTCCTTTTCCGTCATCTGTCAACTTTACATCCACATTGATCTTTGTATCATCATATACAATACCATTTTTTTCTGAAGGTATAATTTCCGAAATGGTATAACGGAATGTCTTTGTTTTAATTCCATTTTCCTCAGAAACACCTTTCAAATTTTTTGCTGTATAAGTCAGCTCTGGGAATACAAAGTTAGCTATTCCATTTTCTGGTTCTGTATTTTTTGCTGTTAACGGATTCTGTTTTGTATACCGTGTATCATCTTCAGAAACAATCTGAAAACTGAAATCACCTTGCTTAAATGACTTATTCGCGAGAGATTTTGTTCCCTGGATCTGAATCTTAGCATTAGAACCATATATGTTCTTAAATGTTACATTTTCCCCTGTTTCATTTGGAAGTGTATAGGTTCCATTCTGAGGAGTTTCATATCCGCTTCCATATGTTACCTTTGTAGAAAGATTTCCATTTCCTTCATCAGTTACAACTACCGTTGCATTTATCTCATGTTTACTATAAGTAATTCCTCCTTGATTATCATCGGATAATTCTTTCAGAGTATAGCTAAACTCTCCATATTTTTTACCCGTATTATCATCTGTTTTGTCTAAATCATCCATTGTATACGTCATATCTGGAAATACAATGGTTCCGTTTTTATCATTTTTCACTGTAGCTGTAGTAGACGATTGCCCGTCCTTACTAAACCTCTGATCTGTATTAGAATCAGCTTTAATTTGAAATGTAAAGTCATCTCCTTTTAACGCTTTATTCTCTAATGCTTTGGTACCTTCAAAATGAATTGTTGTCTCTGCCTTATAAGTATTTACAAAGTTTGCAGCTTTTCCAGTTTCATTAACAGGAACTACATACACATCGCCAGTCAATGCAATATTATTTGAATTATATTTAACCGACTTAACTTCCAGATTATCACCTGTTTTAGCAACTGTAACCTCTACCGTGTATTGAGTCTCATCATACTCAATGCCCTGTTTTTCTGAAGGTATCACTTCCTCGATCAGATACTTAAAAGTTTTTTCATTTTCCGTTAATTGAGTACTCTTATAATTAATCTTGAAATTAATCTTTCCAATTTTGTTCTCACCTATATCAGAGATTGTCGTTTCATCAGAAATTACTTTTTTATTGCTCTCATCTGTAATATCTGTGATCTTAAACTTGAAACCTGAATCCTTAGTTAAGTTTTTATGGATTAATTTCTTTGTTAACTGCAATGTAACATCCGTACTTGCAACGCTATTTTCAAAAGAGGCTTCTACCACGGGATTATAAATAGGTGTTGCGCTTGACAATTTGTCAACGGACTTTGCCTGATAAAGTGTAATCTTCTTTTGACCATTTCCTTCATCATTTGGTTCTACAACTACTTTGACATATGTTTTTGTTCGATCATATGTGATTCCATTAAGTTGTCCCTCTACAGCATCAATTGGTATTTCTTCTGAAATAATATAATAGTATGTACCATCTTCAGTATACTTAACCTCGCCAAATGACTTTACTTTTTCTGTGTCATTTCCTGTTATTGTTACCTCATTTGGCTTTGGTAAATATTTGCTCTGATCAACGTCTTCGGTATTACCATCTATATCGCAACGTTCAATCTTAAAGCTAAACTGACTATTAGGATTCCAATCATTAAAGCTCTTTTTAGCTTTAAAAGTTACTGTTCCTTCATCACTGTAACTGTTTGTTACCGTAACATTATTGGTATCACTCAGTTTAATACTGGTTGTTTCATTATTACTTTCCGGAACAGAAGGCTTCCAACTCCAACCCTTTGGTATTGAAACTTCTTTTACCGTTATCGTTACCCCTTTAGGTAATCCACTTAAATTAAAAGAACCTTGTGTCTGTCCCTTAGCTACATTTACTTTAACTGTCAACTTCTTTTTATCATTACTTAGTGTACCTCCATTAGTACTATTTCCAAAATGATAGTCACTTCCATCTTTCCATTTTCCAGTTAATTCAAAAGTAAAATCTTGACCGTTATTTGACGTTATTATTTTACCATCTGTATCTTTGGTTAAAGTCAAACTTACAGCTGTATAATTGTTAAATACAATTTTACAATTCGAGTTTTTATCGTCTTCGCCAGTATAGACTATCTGATCTCCTTTCTTTACTTCCTTCTTTTCAACCATTAAGTCTCCAAAGCCATCTCGTCCAACAGTATATATTACTTTGTACTCAGTATTGTCATAAATTGTGTCATTATTACTTCCATTTTTTTCTCTAATTACAAATGTATAGATACCTTCATATTTAAATATAATGTTATTGAAAGAAATTTTACCGTTATCATCACTAGTACTATCCGGAATTACATATTCAACTTTAGCATTGTTATCGTCTGCCGGACTATATCCTCCACTAACAGGCTCATATCCTTCCAATTTCATAGAAAAAGTATATCCCGCTGTAGCAAGTCCATCTTTATTTTTTTGAGCAATCAAATTTGTAGAAGTAGGATCTGGAATTTTCTTATTAAATATAGGATCTTTTATAACCACACCGTCTTCATAATAATTGACGCTACTAGCTATGGAACTACATTTTGTATTAATAAGATTTTTTGTATTATCATCAGCAGCAAGAACAAAATAATATTTAGTTGGATCAATTATGTAATTAGGAGCCTTTGTTTCCTTATAATAATACAGTGTATTTAACTTAACCCTCTGAGCAGGGTCTGATCCAAACTCAATTTCACCATTAGAATCTGTTTCTCTAACCAAATATGGAGTTCCCTCTAAATCCACTTTCTCTTTTGTTAAATCTACTTCATACAAAGTAAATTCTATTTTCTTCAATGGTAACTGACTCTGTTCAATTTTATCAGGATAGAATCCTTTCTTATTTATTGTAATCGTTCCACTTGTACCTTCAACAGTTGCAGAATGCTCTACAATTCGTACTGAGGTTGTTGTACTGTCATCCACCGGAATAGAACCTGTCATTTTTACTTCATTAACAATGTCCCTTGTTCCCTTTTCTCCTGGATTTGTTTTTACCTGAACACTATATGTCAAAATCGCATATGTCTTATCTGGTATTCCATCTACAGTTAAATCACCAGTTTTGGCATCATAAAGAATAGAAACTCCCGAAATTGAATTACCTTTTTCATCTACAACTCTAGCGTCATACAAATATGTTAATACTTGAGGATTCAAATTATCAGAAAGTTTAATTGATTTCACACTACTGTTTTCCGGTATCAATGTCGCTTTTAACTTATTTATCTCAATTCGGTATAAAATTGTATTATCACCTTCATCACTTCCCGTTTTTGAAAGTATTTCATTTTTTATATTATTCTTTATTGTTGAAGAATGATCGCCTTCCCCTGCTCCATCCCAAGTCCAACTCGCTGTGTTACTAATATCAGTAGTTTCTATGTCACCTGATGGTTTTACTTTATATTTTATAATACATCCTTCATTATAGTTTAAATTCCCAACCGCAATTGTTGCTTGAGTTCCATTAATAGTTGCATTTATGTCAGTATAATTTTTACCACCATCTTTAGAAATTTTAAATGAACCATTAACAAACTCTAAGTTTTTTGATAATTCATCTGTGATTATAATATTGTTTGTGTTTTGTTTTACAGGATCTATAGTAATCGTATATTCTAAATTTCCATCTTCATCAAATATAGGATTACCCTTTTCATCTGTCTTTAAAGTTTTAGTTCCTGTAACATCAGAATCATTTATCGTTACATTCCCCGTTGCTGTTCCTGGAAAGTTCAAATCTATTTTATTTTTATCTGCAGTATTTTGTTTATTAACTTCCATTGTCAAAGTAAAAGTACCTTTAATATTATCAGGATATTTCGTCAAAAATCCATCTGCAGTTGCACCATTTACTCCTCTTGTTCGGTTATCATAGTATAAATAAATTTTGTTATTTTTAATTTCATAACGTCCAGCTTGTCGTCCCTGTTTGTCATGAATATAGCCTTCTATCTGAAAATAATCCCAATCTGTATTGTTGGGTAAGTTATAATATCTAATATTGTCATTTGATGTAGGCTTCTCTCCAACTGGAGATTCCGGATATTCATAACTTATTGATAATTCCACTTTACTATCTCTGTTAATAGTAATATTACTCCAGTCTGTAACCTCCTTACCATCAACTTTAAGTGTGGAACCTGTAATATAATTTGTTTTAATTTCTTTTCCATCTCCGCATAAAGTCATGCCCTGAAGAATAGCCGGTATTTCTACATTCTCATTTGCCGTTGCAGGTTGTTTACCTTCACTCTCCTCAATATCTGTCGTATCTTCTGTATCAGATTTGAATGCTTTAGCTCTTGCCTTCTGATTCAATAATCTTTTCTGTTCCTTTTTCTTAGCAACTATAGCTTTTTTATCTTCCGCTGCCTGAGTAGGTTCCGGTATCGGTGTTGCTTCCGGGACTTCTGTTACTTCCGGTATCGGTGTCGCTTCCGGGACTTCTGTCACTTCCGGTGCCGGTGTCGCTTCCGGGACTTCTGTCACCTCCGGTGTCGGTGTTACTTCCGGTGCTTCTGTCACTTCCGGTGTAGTCTCCTCCGGTTTAACTTCCGGTTTTTCTTCCGGTTCAGTCTGTGGTGGGGCAACTTCCGGTGTGGGTTCTACCGGTGCCTGTGTAGGCACAAGAATCTCCGTATTCTCCCATGTATAGCTGCAGGATGTTCCATCCACATACCATGCATTTACTACGCCATCCAAGTTCTCCGGGATGATCTGGGCTGCGAACTGGTAGGCAACAGTTTCACCTGCGCCGATTGTCTGGTCAGTCCACATAACAATCTGATCATAGCCGTCGGCACTTCCATCCGGAAGGTCAGCTGTGTTGTTGTGTTGTTGCTGTCTACCGCATAGGCACCTGCACCTGCTGTTTCGGTTCCGTATCCGTTTACCCAACTCAGCTGTGCAGAATTAAGCAGTGCTTTAACGCTTACGCCTGTTGCAGGGTTCTCAGCGTCATTATTTGTAATCTGAGCGGTCATCTGCACAAAGTTACAGGTGGTTCCACTGACATCCGCCTGGAACACGCTCTGGGTAATGGTTGCAGATACATCTGCATTGGAAGTCTTTGCCTCAGTTGTTGCGTTTCCTGATTCCGGGCTTCCGATATCTGTACTGCCATTCCCATTTTCCTGCGTTTCCTGGGATTGCGTCTTATACTCCTCTCCGTTTGCTCTTGTGTCGACCTGACTTTGAGCCGGCTGTGTTTCTTCAGTCTGTCCCTGATTACCGGCAAGTCGCTGTTCGATCTGTTCATTTGTGACATCTGCAAATACCATAACTGACTGTGCATTCTGCAGCATCATAACTACTGTCAGCATCATAGCAAGTATTTTGCGCCACTTTCTGGTCTTTTCCATAAACCATTCCTCCTGTCTTTTTTATTTTATTATAAATTTTTGATAGCTGTCCTGTGTGTTTATATCATTGTCTCTGTCGTCTTACTCTTCTTCTCATGTGACCATGTCACACCTCCTTTGCGTTCCGGGGGAAGTTCATAATCCATGGAAACATCCCTTGTTTCTACCTTAACAGTTATTTTCTGACTGCCCATTACTTTTCTGAAATTGGAAAGAATTCTTCTCGCCACTTTCTGTGAGGATTCGTAATTGCAATAAGGAAGCATTACCAGGTATTGCTCATCACTGTACCTGGCAACCACATCTCCCATCCGCAGATATTTCTTCAACACCTGCCAGAGTTTTGTGCTGGCTTTTTTCCTGTAATATTGTATCCTGGCCGGATCTGCCTGTTTATCCTGCAAATCCAGCCGAATGGTAAGAAGCATAACATATTCTGTGATTCCGGCGCGCAAAGCTCTTCTGGCTTCCAGACGGTAGATTTCTCTGAATACCGTGTATTCGCAGAAAAAAACGCCCTCCGGATCCTGCTCCTGTATTTCGCCGTAGATATCTTCCAGCGTTGCCTGGGAAGCGTTCTGATTCATTCCCAGGATTTCATCATATAATTCCTGCATTTTCCGGGAACTGTAGGTTCCCAGTTTCTCATACAGAATCTTTACTGCTGTTTCATATTGCTTCAGTGCATTATCTGTATCACCCAGTCCGATCCAGTTTTTAATCAGCCAGTAATGAGCATCCTCACTGAGCTCATCATTGGCTAATACCTGACCGCAGATTTTCTGGACTTTGTCATATTCCTGCATACTGTTGCACAGTTCACACACTTCATTTACAAGTTTCAGATACACTGAGTGATAATATGTGAACCGTACTGCAAACCAGAATTCTGATGTAAGAATCGAGGTGCAGGGCTTTTTATAGCAGGCCAATGCCTGTTCGTATTTTTTGATCCGAAGGTCTGTATTGCCTTCAGATTCTCTTGTCTGTTCTGCATAATACTTAAATTTCTCCACATCACTGCAGATTTCTATTTCATTATTCCAGCCGTATCTGCCGGCCTGTGAGACTATGTACTCCGCAGTTCCAAGCTGTTTCAGTATATTTCGCAGCCTGTATATGAGATTTTTAAGTGCGCCTATTGGATTGGACGAACCACCATTTCCCCACATCAGCTCTCCAAGTTCTTCTGCCGGAATCATCCGGTTATAGTTCAGAAGAAAAAATGCCAGAAGTGTTATGAGCTTTTTGGAATGAATCTTCTCTTCGTCCAGATATCCAATATCAGTTTCCAGGCAGAACTTTCCAAAAAAATGTACAATTACTACCTGATTTATCTAATCTTTCTCCCTTCCCACTGCTTATTGCTTTTCGCAAACTCCACAGAGGACTTTATCAAAATCAATAATCTTTCTTCTTCTATTATAACTTCTTAATATTTTCAGACTTCTCTCGGTATTATTATAATCTTCTCAGGTCACAAATCAGTCACATAATTTTATTTTTTACATAAAAATCTTCTTTCAAAAAACTTCCCTGTTTTACCTCATAATACCATGGTTTAAACTGTCGGACAATTCCCGAAATATACAAAAATCCCTGACAGGAAAAACGAAATTTTCGTAATCTTATCTGTCGGGGATTCATATTTTAAATCTGTCAGAAGTAATCATATCCTCCATGGATATCTACAATACTTCCATTCATGTAGTTATTGGTAAGTATACTGTACGCCATATCTGCCACGTCTTTGATCTCACCGAATCTGTGCAGTGCGATCTTGCGGTTGATGCGTTCGTAGCTTTCCGGTGTGCGGTTCTCATGCCAGGGCGTCTGGATGAAACCGGGGGCAATGGCATTGACTGTGATGCCTTTTGGCTCAAATTCCTTTACCAGCGATTTGGTAAGGAAGTGGATGGCAGCCTTGGTCACGCCGTATACCAGAGAGGAGGAGTATGCCTGCTGCCCTGCATAGGAACCCATGAAGAGTACTCTTCCGCCCTCTGTCATAACAGGCATAAATTCTTTGACCATAAATACAGGTACAGACAGGTTGGTATTTACGATCTTATTCCATTCCTCGAAAGTGTAATCCTGAAATTTATCGTAAGTGCTGATTCCCGCATTGCTGATCAGCCAGTCTACGTGTCCTGCTTTCTCTTTTACTTCTCCGACGAAATTCATCATATCGTCATAGGAAGACATGTCCGCTTTCAGAATAATAAGTTTCTCCTGGTCTTCCGGTTTCAGGCTGTCCCAGAATTCATTGGCTTTATGTGCATTGTGAGCGTAAGTGGCAAAGATCAGATCATCTTCTGCTGAGTTTGCCAGTATCTTCTCCACAATACCGCGTCCGATTCCGGAGGTGCCGCCTGTGATCACTGTTACCTTGCTCATTTTATATTCCCTCTTTTTATTCATCTATAATACAGACAGATCTGTTCTCTGTCATGCGGGAGTCTCCCCACTTCCATAAAACGGACTGCCTGCAAAAAAATTCCTTCTATATTATATATTCCACATTACCGAAATATATTCTTCACTCCTACAATTCCATCAGTCTGTCATAAACTTCCTTCGGTGCATATGGCTGCTGATTATGGATCGGTTCACCCAGACAGGTCTTGGGATATGCAAAAGTTCCATGCTCCAGCATAACTTCCAGAAGTTTCGGGCCTTCCCCTTCCAGAAATTCCGGTGCTTCTTCTCTGACTGCATCGCAGAGCATTCTCAGTGCGGGAATGCCGTAAGCCTTTGCCACCTCTGCGAAATTACAGGAAGCAAAACCGCAGCCGTCTGTGGTTCCTGCGAACAGACAGTCAAAATAATCTCTCTGCAGGTGACGGATCATGCCAAGTGCTTCATTATTCATAACCATGATCTTAACAGGAAGATTCTCTCTCTTCACCCACTCCAGTTCCTGGATATTCATCTGGAGTGCACCGTCTCCGCAGATGCAGGCGGTCGGTTTTCCGGTTGCATAATAGGCTCCTATTGCAGCCGGAAGTCCATAGCCCATAGCGCCATGACCGCCGGAGAAAAGAAGCTTCTGTCCTTCATGGTTCTTAAATGACTGATAGCTCCATACCATGTGCTGGCCCACATCAACTGCAATAGCAGATGTATCCTCCAGCATATCACTAAGGTCTGCGATCATACGGTTCGGATATCTTTCTGGTGTGGCATCATCAACTGCCTGAAGATTTTCTTTAATCTCTGTGCAGACATTCAACCAGTCACTTACACCCTCTATATCAGGATCATCCACTTTTGCAAGACAATCAATCACTGCTCCTGTCTCTGCCTGAAGCTTTACCTCATTCTCACCATTCTCATGGATATCTCTCTGAAGATTGTATGGATCAATATCTATACGTATGATCTTTGCACCTCTGGCAAATTCATGTACTTTGGTTCCAATCTGTCTGGTACACAGAGAAATGCCAAAACAGAGAAGCAGATCGCTTTTTGCATTGGCAATCATATTTGCATAACGGTGTCCATAGGCACCGCCGATGCACCCGAAATTCAGCGGATGGTCGTATCCCAGAACTGATTTCGCCAGAACGCTGGTGATGATCGGAATCTGTCTCTTCTGTGCAAAGCGGATCAGTTTCTGCTGGCTGAAGCTGCTGTCCACGCCATGGCCCAGCATGATCACCGGACGTTTTGCCTGTTCCAGTGCTTCCAGAATCGTATCTGCCGCCTGCTGTGCTACAGCTGCATCTGTATGTTTGTCCTCAAAAGTCATGTCATAGACCGGATTCTCCACTTCACTTCTCTGGATATTCATGGGAAGATCGATGAGCACCGGTCCTCTGCGTCCTGTGGTTGCAATATGGTATGCTTTATTTAATTCCTCCACAATGTCCTCAGGGTTTCGTATCTGAACAGCATATTTGGTAATCGGTTTCGCCATTGCCACAATATCTGTCTCCTGAAATCCCTGCTGACGCAGCCCCTTAATCCCTGAATACTCATAAGTGTTCAGCTGTCCTGTGAGAAAGATCACAGGCAGAGAGTCGTAATAGGCATCTGCCACACCACTCAGAAGGTTGATGGCTCCCGGTCCGCTGGTAGCATAGGCGCAGGCACATTCTTCCTTCGCCTGTGCGTATCCGCAGGCTGCGAAAGCTGCCCCCTGTTCATTGTAACCGGAATGATTCTCTGTCTCCGGATTTCTTTCAATGGAATCTACCAGATGTGCGATCATCGTTCCCTGGTATCCAAAGAAATGACGGATTCCTTTTTTCTGTAAAAACGTAACAATATAATCTGAAAGCTTCATTTTTCCTCCCGTCAGATCAGCGTACCGATCTTCCCCCTCTGTACTGTCTTTCCTGTTTTTTCCAGTACGTCTATATAAATATCAAAGATCTCCTCATCCTCTGCAAAGAGTTCGTTTTTCTGCAGACTCTTCTGCATCATCTTAAAGTATGGACGGAATACCTTCTCAAGTGTCATGTAATCTTCATTTTTATACAGGTTTTTGATATAATCCTTCTGCTTTTCATAAGCAACACCCATATTCATGCGTTCCCCACAGAACTCAACATAATCCCAGCATTCATTAAAATAGTCTTTATGTCTTCTGCTTCTTGCAAGCTTGCGGGCATTTTTCATTCGTTCCTTACAATATTTCTCGAAGTTGCCGGCTTCCTTCCAGAACTGTGTATAACTTACTCTCGCACTGACTGCAAGTGCAATAGGTGTAACATAACGAGGCTCTTTTACATCTTTATAATTCTTACCATAGCTTACAGTAAGGTACTCTGCTGTTTTTGCGGGAACCTGAAGTTCTACACCCTCTAACATTACCCGTCTGCTCTCTGCAAAAATCTCCGCAGGGAAAACTGTTGTCTGTTTTCTTCTCTTAAGAATATACTTATCTGCATCAGGCTGTTGATGAAGTTTAATAAATTTATCATATAAATGTGCTGCCTGTCCCTGACGTCCGGTTATCAGACACTGCATTCTCATTATCGTACGATTTACTCTGCTCTTGAAGTTTCTTTCCGCATAATTAATATGGCACAGTTCAGTCCATGCATTCTCATCCCTGGAGAATCTGTGATCTGCAGCTGCAGAACCCACAGGTGTCCTCAATGGAAAAATACTGACTCCTATTCCCGGGAATGCGTAGTCTCTGGTGTTGTCCAGATTCAGGCACAGAGTATCTGTATTGGTGTATCTCAGATAAAATCCTGAGAACCATTTGTGGCTCTTCATGGATTCCAGTGCTCTCTTTTCCCTTGGATCTTCATCCACAGCCAGACGGAACCGTTCCATATCCGCTGTTTTCATCAGCACAACTCCAAACATGGGATTCTGTGGGAAAGGATGCCCTTCCACTGCGCAGAGTGTCAGTCGTGGAGAGAGGTAATATTCTATTTTATTCCGGCGGCATATTTCATCGATTTCCTGTAATAATGATAAAATCACCTTTTGTTTTTTGTTCAACTCTTTACTCCATTTCTATTGATGTCACTTAACAGTTACAGTCTGCACGATCTTCTTAATATCTTCAATACTTTCATATTTATCAAGCCATTTATCAAGCACAACTGTAATATCCGTCTTCTTTCCAAAGCTTTTCACCTGTCTGCTGCCATCGTTCAGATCATTGATAAAAATACGGTACAGCTCTGTTCTTACATAAGAAGGCATCTCATATTCCAGTGCTTTCTTATAATTTGCAAAAGCCTCCCTGGTTTGTCCCTGTTTCATCCTGACATCACCCACCAGCTTATAAGCGCAGGCTTTCTCTTCTCTGCGAAACTGACGGTTTCGTACCTGTTCTGCAAGCCACTCCAGTTCGCTCTCCTCACCTGTACAGATGATCTGGGTGCGCAGTTCTGCAAGCTCATCGGAATACCCCAGCCGCTTCCATGCTCTTGTAAGAGCTTTCCTGTACATCTTATGTTCTTCTGAAACTTTAACCTGTATATCCACCGGCGCTTTAACTTCTTCAGTTTCTGCTGACGGATCTGATACTTTTTTATTCACATCATCAGCCGATGTTTCATCTGATGTTCTATCTGATTTTATCTGTTTTCTGCTTTTTCCCGGATTTTTCTCCACACTGACTGGCGTGATCATCTGTGTGCCGATCACAGCCCGGATTTCACCGATTTCTTTCTCTATCTCGCTCTGCGTACGTGCACACACTGTTTTTGCCAGATATAATGCTCCCTGGATATCATCATCCTCAGGTATCAGACGACTCCACAACTCCATCAATGCGAGAGCCTCCTTCTTGTTGTGGTTTGCAATAAGCTCTTCACAGCTTTTCAGGATTTCAGATTTGTATCCTCTGAAGAATCTGTCCATCTCCATCCATACAATTCCGTTAGTTGTCTTATTCTTTACCTGAAGATAAAGCTCTGCCGCTTTCTGCATCTCGCCATCCATCCAGAGGATATCTGCCTTATATTTCAGGAAATAACCATCCTCAGGAAACATCTTAAGAGCCTTATCAAGAAAACGTTCTGCTTCGATCCGGTTCTCTCCCGCATCCTCCATCAGGAACCTGCACTTAAATTTCATAAATCCCGGATGTCCCGGATATTTCTGCAAAAGGTCGCTGATGATCTGCTCTGCTTCCTTCATCCTGTGAAACTCATAGTGATCCGCTGCTTTCCGGAAAAGCTCAATATCTTCCTTCAGTTTCTCCATATCAGAGCTCAGATGATCCCATTGCTTACGGATCTGCAGCATTCTATATGCCTTTGATACACGTTCTGTATAAAACAGAGTCAGCATTGCTGCATAGAATATATCATCCGGTATTTCCACAAGTATCGGATGATAAAAGGCATAAATATTGGTATAGTCTTCCCTTCCGATAAAGTCAGCACTGAGCTGATTCTTATAATAAGAGCCAAAAAGTGCACTCAGCTTACGGAAAGATCTGCTTTCCACCAGCTCACTGATCTTAAGTCCTGATTCATCGATCGCTCTCTGCAGGTCCAGTGCAACAGCGCGGGCTTTCATTGCAAGCCCATCCTGGCGGACCTTATGGCTTTTTTTCGCAATGCGCATATTGTAGAACTTTCGGAACACACTGTCCCAGCGCAATCTTTCCTTATTGATCTTCGGCATGTATTCTTCACGTAGCTCCTGATAAGGAAGATCATCTACACACACTGCTACATGACCCTCCCTCTTATCATGAGGAGGCATATATGACCACTCATCTCCATAATGCCAGATCAGATAGTCACTGCACTTATTTGGGATCATTGCCTTTTTTCCCTCAAAGATGCCCTCCTTTACAGGGAACATCATATCCTTATCAAAAAGAAATGGGCAGCCGCCCCAGCGCATGGCATAACGGTCACATTTCTCTTCTTTATAAGAGAACATGATCTTCTCAAGCTTTGCCAGTGTTCTTTTTTTGCCAAGAAAAATATAAGAAAGAAGATACTTCAGATACATGGATGCAGGTATCTCCCAGCGGTCGCTGTAGCCTACAGAAATATTGATAAGATCTGAGTAGATCATCATGTGTGTTCTATATTTCTCGTATTCTTTGTCGTCAGCCGGAATAGGATCCAGTGTAAGAATGTCTATGATTTCTCCGCCGCAGTCCTTCCCGATGATCTGGCTCTTATGGATGGCACAGGTATTGGTGGATGCGTAGCGCGGAAATGAATTTGTATAGTTTCTGTCCACCTCCGAACACTGTATCTCTCTGTCAGGCGGGAGTTCTGTTTTGCATATCTCTATGAATTTCTCCCAGTCCGGACGTGGCATATAAAGGTCTACATCATCATCCCAGGGAACAAATCCCTCATGTCTGAGAGCTCCGATCAGGGAGCCTCCTGCCAGCACGTATCTGAGGTTATGTTCTCTGCAGATTTCATCAACCTCCCTGAAAAGCTTCAGGAGGTATTTCTGTTTCTCCGTCATGAATTGTCCTTTCTGTTGATTGTTTCCAAAATTTCTATTATTCTTACCGACTCATCATAGAAAAGCCGGGTACATTCTGTCCGTTTGTCTCTGATCATAATCATCAGCTCCTGCAGCAGATAGCGGAAACCATTTCCCTCGAAGTTAAAGCTGTACCTTTTCAGAAATTCTTTTCCTGAAATATTGGCTTCAAAGTATCCGGTGTTCCACCAGTCATTAGGGATAGTTACCCTGCCGTTGCTTCCGATGATCACAAGTTCATTCTCAATGTCAACCGTTGTTCCGATCTCAATAGTCGCCAGTGCACCGGCGTATTTCATGGAAATCATATCATATACAAAACGGCCTTCCTGATTGCGGACCGCATTGGTGTTGATATCCTGGCATTTTTTTCCCAGCAGTTTCAGTACTGCGCAGATGGCTGTGCAGACCGTCTCATTAAAAGTCCTGCCACCCTCGAAATCATCCTGGGAGATTGCACATTTGACACTTACCAGATCTCCCACCAGGTTACTGTGTACCAGCCATACCAGCTGATTAAACGCCCGCAGGTAGACCAGTGTGGTCCGTTCAATGAGAACCACATTGTTCTCCCTTGCCACCTGAAACAGGTGGCGCAGTTTCTCTGAGGAAAGCGTCATGGGCGAATCACTGATCACATATTTTCCTTTTTTCAGCGCTCGCTCAATATATTCTGCTCTCCGGTTCAGCGATGTCTTGATATAAACAATATCTACATCTGCCAGAAATTCATCATAGCTGTTCCAGCAGGAACCTAACTCATATTTATCACAGAATCTCTGTGCAGTCTCGTGATCTTCGCTGAATACACGTTCCACATGAACTCCGCTGACATATTTGGATTCCTCCACAAAATCATTATCCCGGATGTCATCCGTCACGATTCCCATATTAAAGATAACACCTTCACTGCGAAGCTTTGTACTGGAAATATTCTTGGTCCTTTCCAGATAAACTACATCACAGTAGTTCTTAAGGTAATCGAATTTCCCTCTCCAGTCAGATCCTACCACCAGGACATCAATATCATACTTAATGATGTCATTGACCTTCTGTCCCTGATATTCCTCAATGATGATCTCATCTGCCAGCCCGGTCCTCCGCACATTCTCGATTCTCTTAATGAGGCTGTCCCGCACATTGAGTTTGCCCCGCTCAATGTCAAAGCTCTCACTTGTGACACCTACGATCAGATAATCACCAAGTGCTTTTGCTCTTTTGATAATATTGTAGTGGCCTTTATGAAAAAGATCAAAAGTGCCATATGTGATTACTCTCTTCATTCTTCCGTCATAACTCCCCTGAAAAAAATATTCTTATTTTGCCGAACAGTTTTCCTGCTCCATACGATAGATACTTTGATTATATCATACTTCCCAACTTCCGTCACCTGTCCGTTACAAAAATGTTAAATTCGCATTAACTTTACAAAAAGAAGAGTTTTGAAATACTGTTTTTGTATCTCAAAACTCTTCCTTTGTGTTTATGGTTCTTTATTGTCGTCCATCGTTCTGGTAGTAGCTTCCAGTTCCTGGATCAGGTCTTCCAGCGAAAGCTCCTCTTCCCCTTTGATCAGTTCATCAGGGATATCATCCAGATTATCTTCTTCAATCTCCAGCTCCATGCCGGCCACATTGCTGAAGCCTTCATGACTGTCGGAAGAAGTATGATCCGGTGTATCCTCGTCCATATTTACTTTCTCCACATGTCCGTCCTGCTCACTCTCTGAATCAAGCGTTGCCGCAAGCTCTGCAATGGCTTTCTTTCTTCTGAGAAGTTCATATTCATCATATTCGCTGTCATACTCTTCTTCCAGACCTTCATCTCTGACTGTCTTATCCTTCTTGATCAGGATAAATGCGATCAGATTCAGAACACCCGTATAGAGCAGATCCACAGGCAGACTTCCCAGCACAAGTACAAATACCAGTGATACTCCCAGAAGCACCCATACATTGTTCATTGCAGGAAGCATCAGGATATATAAACCATTCATAATGATCATGATCGGATAATGGAAGAAATAAATTCCCATTGTATGTCGTCCCACATAGGTGAGCGGCAGTTTGATGTCCGGCACTAACGCAAGCATCGTATAGACAACTACGAAAGATACCAGATACATCAGCAGTCTGAGGATAACTCCCTGAGGATCCGTCAGGCCACAGAGCTGATATCCATGATTACCTCGGAAAATAGCGATTCCCATTTCATTTGGGATCATATAATTCGGTATCGCCCACAAAAGGACTCCGGAGATTGCCACCAGGATCCATTTTCCCTTAAATTTACGGATTGCTGTGATATATTCACTCTTCCAGAGATACCCCGCAACAAAGAACGGGAAAAATACCACGATTCTTGATGATGACAGGAATGTGGTAAATTCCGGTCTGGTTCCTGCCCATAATGCGAACAGGATACTGAGCGGAACAATAAATCTGATCTTACCCAGGGCCTCAATGGTAAGGCGGTAAATAAACAGTGCCAGTATATACCACATGACACTTCCAGTAGGACGCAGTATCTCATAATCTACGGATCTGCCCAGCCATATCTGTGAATACCAGGTTAAGGTATATCCCAGAACATAAGGGATCAGCAGATTCTTAAAATTCTTCAGCACATTCTGAGGTTTCTTTGACAGGTATCCTGAAATAAAAACAAATGCAGGCATGTGAAAAATCGTGATCGCATACCACACATATCTCACTACAGTGTCTACCTTTACAAGGTTAAATGCAATAATATGGTTAAATACTACCAGAAAGATAAGCAAAACTTTAATGTTATCGATCAGGCAGGAGTACGGCACCGCCGCTCTCTCTTTTTTTATTTTCATGTTTAAGTACTATCCTCTAATCATATTTCTGACTTCTGCTGTGTGAACATACAACCCCATTCTGCCAGATTCTTCAGATGACCGGCAGACAAAAAAACGCACAGCAATGTAACGGGCAATTAACCGCAAAGTCATATTTACTGCAACAAGCATAACATATTTTTACGATTTATGGAATAGAAACTTAACATTTCGGTCAATGGAAATATTTTGTTACTGTTCACACACCACTATCCCGCGAGGTGTTTTGGCATGAATATGCCAAAATCCCGAGACATACAAGCCAAAATTCCATTGCCGCAGGCAATCTGGAATGAATTTTGGCTACGTTACTGTGAACGAAGTGAACAGTAGCAATATTTCCATATTCCATGTACAGCATAAGAACAGAAAAAAATACAGCTTCTGATCCTGCCGTAACCGGCGTATCTGTAGACATTGTAAGTCATGGCTGCTGATTTCAGTTTGTTTCTGGATTTGCCGCCTTCGCTGAGACGATATTTCAGATAGGGTTTGTTGATTCCGGCAGCACAGCCATATTTTCTCAGGATTTTCAGCCAGGTGATATAATCCTCATGGCTGTCGTCATGCTCCATGGGAAATTCACGCGCCACATCCCTTCTGAGTATTACCGAAGAACAGTTGATGCTGTTATGTTTCAGAAGTTCTCTGTAGGTGATCTTCTCTTTTACAGGGATTGTCCGTCCTGTACTGCTTCCGTCCGCTTTCATCAGTTCCCGCCCTGTAGAACACAGCACGTATCCTGTCTCTTCCAGACGTTTCAGCTGTTCTTTCAGCTTGCCTGACTCCCACCAGTCATCTGCATCCAGAAAAGCAATGTAGGTTCCCTGTGCCAGCCCGACTCCTCTGTTTCTGGAGCCTGCAGCTCCCATATTCTGTTCATTCTTAATATACCGAAAGTCCTCTCTGCCCTCATAGGCAGACAGGACTTCCTCTGTATGGTCTGTAGAACCGTCATCGATCACCAGAAGTTCCAGCGAAACTCCCTGTTCATAGACGGATTCCACAGCCTTTCTAATATATTTTTCTCCGTTGTAAACCGGCATGATCACAGATACCAGCGGTTTATTCATTGTCATTCCTCCGTTTTATTCTCTGACACTCCGGCGTTTTTCCCGGAATCCTTCAACGCATTTACCTGTCTGTCATCTACTCCCTCAGATACTTCTTTCTGGAAAAAGATTTTGACTGTCATAAAGATCAGCTTGATATCCAGCAGGAAGGAATAATTCTCAATATAAAACAGATCCAGCTTTAATTTGTCATAAGGAGTTGTATTATACTTACCGTAAACCTGTGCATATCCGGTAAGACCTGCTTTAACTTTCAGACGATAATAGAATTCCGGAAGCTCTTTCTCATACTCAAGCATGATACTTTCACGTTCCGGACGCGGACCTACCAGAGACATATCTCCCTTAAATACATTGAAAAGCTGAGGAAGCTCATCCAGATGAAGATTTCTCAGCACATGACCTACCGGTGTGATACGGGAATCATGCTTGGATGCCAGTCTTGCACCGTTTTTCTCCGAATCTACGCACATACTGCGGAATTTACAGATCTTAAAGGGCTTTCCACCCAATGTCAGACGGTCCTGAAAATAAAACACCGGACCTCTGTCGTATGCTTTTACCGCAATCGCTATGATCAGCATGATCGGTGAAGTGATTATAATGCCGATCCCTGAGATCAGAATATCCATAACTCTCTTTGCAGCACGCTGGTCTACTGCCAGTCCCATATTTCTGGATACCAGAAGCGGTGTGTCAAAAAGATGGATGCGTTCACTTCCCATAAGAATGATGTCCGAAATCTTCGGACTCACATAGCATCGGACAGAATGTGCAAAACAGTATTTCAGATAACGGTTTCTCTCTGTTGAATGCAGATCCCAGATGATCACGCCGTCATAATCCTGCATCATCTGATGGATTTTTTCTTCTCCCACACTGATGTGTACCTTGCCGCTGATGTCATATTTGTCCTTTCGGGAATTCATCTTATGGATCAGGTCGTCCCCCGGATCCCGGTCACCGTAAATGACCAGAAGCCGGCGTGCGCGGTAAAGTCCGGAATAGATATACCTTGAACCAAATATCCAGATAATGATCAGCACCAGCTGTATTCCTGTCATCTCGATCATAGGCCATACGCTCAGGAACCACCTGTTGATCAGGGTGATCTCCAGATATTCCACCACATTGGTACACAAAAGTGCCAGTGTCAGCGAATAAAATACATCAATCCTCTTAAGATATCCAACCTTAAGTCCTCCGTACAATTTGGCAAACAGGGCAAACATCAGACCGTAGATTGCGATCAGTACCCAGTTACCTTTGCGCCAGAAAGGCTCGTCGATCTGTCCTCTGTAAACGGAATACCACACCCATGCAAAGACCGCCGCCTGTGCCAGAACCACCAGACTCGCCAGACAAAATACGATAAATCGTTTATAATCTTCTCTTTTACTCACGTGATAACCTCTGTTTCTCTGTAACTGTTGTTACTGTTCATTGTTTTCACAGTTACGTTTCTTCAAATCTGTTACCGTTTGCTTCGCTCACAGCAACATAAATTCTTACCTATTATAGCGTAAGAATTATTATACGTCCACCTGTTTCACTTAAATTTATACAACTAAAGTAATTCCAGTTACTGTTCACACACCACTATCCCGCAAGGTGTTTTGGCATGAATATGCCAAAATCCCGAGACATACAGGCCAAAATCCTATTGCCGCAGGCAATCTGGAATGAATTTTGGTACATTATAAGCATAATTTACAAATGTCTTTAATCCCCTGTCATGCGATTTGTCTCGATATTTGTATATAATGTATAATTTTTTGTCGATTTTACTTAGTTTGTAGCAAAAATTTTACATATTTTTTTCAGAAACCTATGGAAAAGTGTCAGGAAAAAATGTATAATATTACATAACAAATGAAAGCGAGGGTTCACTATTATGAAACAAAATAGTATGTTGGCCATGATCCTGGCCGGCGGTCGTGGCAGCCGTCTGCATGATCTTACCAATAAAGTGGCAAAGCCGGCCGTTTCATACGGCGGTAAATATCGTATCGTAGACTTTCCTTTAAGTAACTGTGCCAACAGTGGCGTTGATGTTGTAGGTGTACTTACACAGTATGAATCTATCCAGCTGAACAGCTATGTAGCAGCCGGCGGACGCTGGGGTCTTGATGCTAAAAACAGCGGTGTTTACGTTCTTCCTCCACGTGAGAAAGCAGATGAGAATCTGAATGTATACCGCGGAACAGCAGATGCAATCTCCCAGAATATTGATTTCATTGATAAATTTGATCCTGAATACGTTCTCGTTCTTTCCGGTGACCATATTTACAAAATGAACTATGACAAGATGCTTGCAGCCCACAAAGAAGCAAAGGCAGATGCAACCATCGCAGTTATCGGAGTTCCGATGAAAGAGGCAAGCCGTTTCGGTATCATGAACACTGATGAATCCGGACGTATCGTAGAGTTTGAGGAAAAACCTGAGCATCCGAAGAGCAACCTTGCATCCATGGGTATCTATATCTTCACCTGGAAACTCCTCCGCAAGATGCTGATGGCTGATATCAAGAATCCTGATTCCAGCCATGACTTCGGTAAAGATATCATCCCTACTATGCTTAACGATAACAGGACTCTTTATGCATATAAATTTGAAGGATACTGGAAAGATGTTGGTACCATCGACTCTCTCTGGGAAGCAAACATGGATCTGTTAAGTTCCAAAAATGAGCTTGATCTGGGCGATCCGTCATGGAAGATTTATACAGAAGATGTTGCCGCACTTCCACAGTACATCAGCGCAGAAGCAGATGTTAAAGATGCATATATCACACAGGGCTGTGTTGTTCAGGGCGAAGTTAAGCATTCCGTTCTCTTTACAGGTGTTAAGATTGGTGCAGGTGCCAGAATTATCGACAGTGTACTGATGCCGGGTGTTGTGGTAGAAGAAGGTGCCGTTGTTCAGCGTGCACTTGTAGCTGACGGTATCCGCATCGGTAAAGGTGCCGTTGTCGGTGCCGCAGACAGTGAGCACATTGAGCTTGTAGCGAAACGCGTAAAGGGGGCAGAATAATATGTATAAGGCATTTGGAATCGTAAGCTCTTCCGGGAGAAATATTTATGTAGATGGTATGCAGGATTATCGCCCGATCGGTGCGTTTTCCTTCCTTGGCAGATACAGAGTCATTGACTTCCCTATCTCCAATATGACCAATAGCGACATTGACCGTATTCAGGTCTATATCAATAATAAACCCCGTTCTGTTGTAGAACACGTTGGAACAGGACGTCATTACAACATCAACTCCAAGAGCGGCAAACTTCAGCTTCTCTTCTCAGAGCACAATAATGACAATGATATCTATAACACCGATATCTCCTGCTATCTGGATAACATGGAATCACTCAGCAGAATGTATCATCCGTATGTTGTCATTGCCCCGAGCTATATGGTTTATTCAATTGATTTTGACCAGTTTTTACATACCCACATTGACTCCGGTGCAGATGTTACTCTCCTTTATCACGCTGTTGATAATGCAAAAGAGGCTTATCTTACCTGTAATGTTCTGGGGCTGAACCGCCAGAAAGGTGTGGAATCCATCGAACCAAATCATGGTAATAAGAAGAATCAGTATGTTTATATGGATACCTGTGTTATGAAAACAGAGCTTTTCATCAGCCTGATCAAAGAAGCCAAGAATCTTTCTTCCATGTACACACTGACAGACATCCTGAATGATAAATGTGAAACTCTGGATATCCGCGGCGTTGCACACAAGGGATTCTTTGCAAGCATTACAGACTTCCCAAGTTACTATGCTGCAAACATGGCTCTCCTTAACTACAAGTCAGCTCAGGAACTTTTCCATGAAAACTGGCCAATCTATACACGTACCAATGATTCCTGCCCGACTCAGTATTTCAATACTGCAGATGTGAAGAATTCCGTAATCTCCAACGGCTGCCAGATTGAAGGTACTGTTGAGAATTCTGTAATCGGTCGTGGATGCATCATTAAAAAAGGTGCTGTTGTAAGAAACAGTGTTGTTCTCGCTGAAGCTACTGTAGGTGAGGGTGTTCACGTAGAGAATGAAGTAGTCGACAAATGGGCGAAACTCGTTCATAAAAAAGAAATCGTTTCCCCGACTGAACAGCCTGGTTATATCAGAAGAAATGATACTCTGTAATTAATGATTAATTAGATTAAATGCAAAGCCCCCCCGGAAGCGGTCACTTCCGGAGGGCTTTGTTTGTGTTTACTTAAATTTCACAAACTCTTCACATTTTCCTCTTGCATTTCATTTTTAGCGTGTTATAATACAGCTGTAACAAAGATAAAGAACAAACAACTGAATACTTAAAAATACTTAACACCACCTGGAGCATTTCGGATGCTCATAAATTGAAGATAGTGTCAAGCGTGTCACCTCAGCTGTAAAATGGAGGAAAAGTCAAATGAATACTTTAAAAGCTGAAAAAAGAACAATGGACACAAAGGCCAAAAGATTAAGAAGAGAAGGCTACGTTACAGGTAACGTATTTGGCAGAGAGATGGAAGGTTCTCTTCCTGTTAAAATCGAGAAATCTGCTGTCGAGAAACTTCTCAAGACAAATAACAAAGGAAGCCAGATTATGCTGGATGTAGATGGTCAGTCATATGACGTACTGATTAAAGAGATCCAGTTCAATCCGTTAAAAGGACAGGTGGATGAAATAGATTTCCAGGCACTGGTAAGCAACGAGAAAGTACATTCCGTAGCAGAGATCGTACTTGTAAACCACGACAAACTGGAAGCCGGTGTATTACAGCAGCATCTGGAAGAAATCTCCTTCAGAGCTCTCCCATCAGCACTGGTAGACAAAATTATGGTAGATGTCGGTGACATGAAAGTCGGCGACGTAATCAAAGTCAAAGACCTCGCCATCGCCCAGGACAAAGATGTAGACTTAAAGACAGACCTTGAAGCTGCAGTTGTATCCGTAGCCGCCGTTCACGTAGACCCGGTTCTGGAAGCTGAAGAAGAGGCTGCTGCCGAAGAAGAAGCTAAATAACATAATATCTCTTTTAACATTTATTCAGGTACGCTCAAGCGTACCTGAATTTTTTTATCAAAACATCTCCCTCCACAAATAATTGACCTTTCCAGATATCTGCACTATTCTGTTCCCGTACTATTCTTTCTCTTGCTCCTGCTCCAGCAGCCTGAATGACAATTCCAGATAAAAAATCTCCTCCGGATCATCCAGCTCCGACTGCAGGATTTCCTTAATCCTGTCCAGCCTGTAAAGAAACGTACTGCGGTGGATAAACAATTCCCTTGCCGCCTGGGTTGCACTGAGATGCTGCTCCAGATACACTCTCAATGTCTCCATGTACTGAGTCTGATTCTCCTCATCATGCTTCTTCAATTCCAGCAGCCCTTCATGACAGATCATTGTTCCCGGCAGTCTTCTTGTTGCCTGTTCCAGAATATAAGTCAATGCCACCTGACCGAAATAATGAATCCACAGATAAGGCTTCTTACGGCTTCCTACATCCAAAGCCGTCTTCGCCTGCACATACTGCCGTCTCAGATTCATATGTCCTGTCATCACCCTGCTGTATCCGGCTTTCAGATAAGTATCCCTGATAAAATAAACCAGTTTTCCGGCTACTTCCTCCTGGCTTTTTCCAAGTCTGGTAAGGTCAAAAAATGCCACAATTTCATCCTGATAAAGAAAACTCACAGCATCCTCAAATTTCTTCTTAATATATCGGCAGATTGCCTTTGTGGAAAGATTCTGCTGATTCAGATAGGTAATCTGCAGGATCAGGCACATATATTCATGATTTCCACTCCATCCCAGTTCACTCAGTTCTCTGCTCACCTGCATATAATCCGCAGTTCTGTCCGACAAAATCCTGACAAAAATCTGCTCCATATCCCTGTCCGGATCTTCTTCCTCCGCTTCATGCGCAAGCAAATACTCCAGTTTCTCCACCAGAATATCCAGTACACAGATAACTCTCAGTGTAATCTCTGATCTGCACTCAGTCAAAACCAGCCTGTGAGTTGCTTTCCCATCCACAAACAGATTTCTGTTCATCGAACGACATCCACTGATGTAAGCCGGAAACATCACATATTCATGCGTATCTGCCATATCTCGATAAGTCTCATTCTGCAAAAGTGCATTTACATATTCCATATTCAACCCGTCATCTGTATACAGCCGCGCCCTCGGCGGCAGATACTCGCTTCCCGCTTCCGCCACAAAGGTAAAATCCAGTCCTGTTACAGTCATCGGATTCTGCAGAAATTCCGATGTCACCTGCAAAAGCCTGTCCATTCCGGCATGTTCTAACATCAGATTATGAATCTTCCGTTCCCATTCATCAGCCGCATCAAAAATCTCCTGCACATCATTCATAAATTCTGCTATTTCTTCCAGACTATCAAGTGCAATATGAATATACGGAATCTGCTGAAGCTCTTCTGATGCAGCATCAATTTCCTCTCTCCCACAAAATACCCAGAGTATATTTTCAGCAGTCAGAACTGCCGATTCCCACTCTTTGTCATATCTCTGTACCACATAAACATGCCCATGTCGAAATGTTTCTTTTTTTTCATAACACAAAAAGGGGCGCAGATATCCGTCTGAACCGGATAAAGTTCCCCTTTCCGTAATTTCATATTTCTCTTTTATTTTTTCATATAAATAAACTGATGACAGCTGCAAGTCTACAATCCTCCTGTCACATAATTGAAGCACCTATTTTACCAGTCAATTCTATAGCAATTTAACTCACATTATGTCTTTCTTATACGCACCTGTCAGCCCGGTTCTCACACAATAAACGTCTTCGCAACTTCCACAGCCTCAATACAGTTCTCTGTATAGGCATCTGCTCCCATATTCTTCGCCAGCTGCTCCGTTACTGCACCTCCACCAACCATAATCTTAAATTTATGCTTACTGCTGCTTCGTTTCAGAGACTTTACCACCTGCTCCATCTCCGGGATTGAAGTACTCAGAAGCGAGGAGATACACACGATCGACACATCCGGATTCTGTTTCACTGCACGCAGAAACTGCTTCTCAGAAATATCCACTCCCAGATCGATCACCTTAAATCCGGCACTACGAAACATGATCGCAACCAGATTCTTACCTACATCATGCAGATCACCTTCCACCGTTCCAAGGATTACAGTTCCGATATTCCTCCTGCCAAACTGCGAGTCCTGTTCCTCCAACAATTCAAAACCCTTGCGCACACTTCGGGCTGCTGCCAGAATTTTAATAATATCCGCACCATTGGATTTGTAATTCTCCCCCACTGTTCGCATAGCCGGAGTCATGGCCTCTTCCACAATCCGCCCTGCAGGAATATGCTGCTTCAATGCCTCCCTCACCAGCTTCTCTGTCTCCCCCGGATGTCCGTCTTCAATTGTTTTTCTTAACTGTTCCAGTACTGTCATATCCTCAAGCCACCCTTAATACCTTCTGCCAAAAATCCCCCGCCCTGCGGCGAAGGATTTTTTGTTTTTTCAAACACGCTCTGCGCTTTCAATATCTGTATTTTATCATATCTCACTGTTATTTACAACGAAAACTGACTTCCCCTTCCGCAACCTCCACAGAGAATGTTACTGTTCACTCCGTTCTCAGTAACACGCTTCGCGATGCACAGAATTTATGCTAATCGCATAAATTCGCGCGGTATATCTCGGGTTTTCTGTGACCTTCGCTCACAAAAAACACCTCGCGGGATATTACCAGTGAACAGTAACCAGAGAATTTACTTGATTTAAGTCAAGCAGATATTCATAATCCGCTTCGCTACGCATCTCTACACCAAATAACTGCTTCGCAGGGGACTTACTTGATTCGGCTAAAATATTATTCCAGAAGGTAACAGCTCGTATAAGCAATCGTACAATCCCCATAATAATACTGTAGATTATTGGCCTGGCAGACCTGTGTTACCAGCATCCCGTAAGCCTCCATCGATGAGAAAGCCTGTTTCGGAAACCTGCATGGAGCATCCGGATAAGTACAGACCTTACATTTCGTACAGCATCCCGCACCAATCGCCAGCATATCCGGATAAATCTCCCGAAGTTTCTTCTCAAATTCCACAAAATACTCCTTATGTCTGGCTTCCGTTTCCATCATTCCCTCGCCATCAAAAACATCCTCCAATTCACCAACTGTCTGAACAATAATCCCATACTTATACTGCCGGACTTTCGCTTCACATTCCTCAAGAGAGCCACATCCCGGAGGACAGCTCCAGCACTTATCATACTTATGACAGGTATCCGCTGCACACATCTGTCGAACCTCCGGCTTCAGCTCAATCGTATCACAATCCAGCAACACCACATGCGAAAACCCCTGCTCCATTCCCATTTGCTCTATTTTTTTTATATCCATAATCTAACCCCTTACTCTCTTGTATAATCATAGCAACCTCATCAGGCAGATAAAATTATCCTCTTCGCGCCTCAGTTCTGCACCGAATAACTGCTCCGCAGTTTATCAGAAGAAATCTGCACTTCTCAATAATTCAATCAGGCGGATAAAATCATTCACCTGTCTCAAATCCCAGTTCATCAATAAAATGATCCTGAAAATCAGCCGAAGCAGCCAGCTCAACGAATTCAATCTTTCTCACCAGCTCATCCATCTCCAGCATTTCCTTCTCATTCACAAGTGCGATCTTCGCACCCTCACCAGCAGCGTTTCCCACTGGTTTCACTTTCTTCACAAGCGTCGCCGGAAGCAAGCCAATCTTCCCGGCACTGACCGGATCCATATAGTTGCCAAAAGCACCTGCAATATATACCGAACAGATATCATCTTCTGTAATCCCAAGCCGCTCCATAAGCATCTGAATTCCCGCTGCAATCGCAGCTTTCGCAAGCTGAACCTCTCCGAGATCCTTCTGTGTCAGATAAACTCCTCTCTCATTACCGCCCCGCTCTGGCGGTACCAGAATAAACACACCTTGCTTCTCCTGTCCGCTTCTCAGCACACCATTCTCATCCAGCATTCCAGCATCCAGAAGACCCGCCACCAGATCGATCAATCCCGAACCACACAAACCAACCGCCGGCTTATTCCCAACAGTTGTATAGTTCCACTTCCCCTCCTCATACTTCACATGATCCACAGCCCCGGCCGCGCCACGCATTCCACACTCAATCTTCGCACCCTCAAAAGCAGGCCCGGCCGCAGTAGAACAGGTCACCAGCCGCTCCCTGTTTCCCAGAACCATCTCACCATTCGTTCCAATATCGATCATCAGAGAAATCTCTTCCTGCTGATCCTGCCTGATAGCCAGCAGACATCCACAGGTATCCGCTCCCACATATCCTGCAATATCCGAAAGCATGATCAACTCTGCACGCTCCTGCACAGCCAGACCATAATCCCCCGCATTCAGCACCAGCCTCTCACTCACAGCCGGAGTATAGGGCGCATGTACCAGCGAAGCCGGAGAAATCCCCAGAAACAGATGATGCATACAGGTATTTCCCACAACACACACCTGAAAAACATCCTCTCTCCTTATCCCTGCATCCTCTGCCAGACTTCCCAACATCTCATTAACTGCTTTCCGAACACACATACTTAACGCTTCTGTTCCATGCTCCAGCGCATAATTCGCCCGCATGATCACATCCGCACCATACTGCACCTGCGGATTCATCCTGCTCTCAACTGCCAGAGTCCTCCCATCCGCACCATCCAGCAAATACCCCGCAATGGTAGTCGTCCCAATATCAAACGCTGCCAGACACCTCCGACCAGCTTCCTTCCTCATTTCCAGAATCCGCCGTCTACTGTAAATCACATACCATTCATCAGAATCCCTGCGCATCCCATACAATTCACCCGCCAGCTTCAGATCCACCTCCATCTGCCCCGGCTCAACCTCACCATCTGTCTCCGCCAGCGTATCCAGCAGCCTCTGCCAGTCCGACCGCTTCTCCCCTGTTTTCGCCTTCTCCAACTCAACCTGAGCCATCCATAGTCCCGGTTCAAACACAACTTCTCTGTTAAATCCATCCGTCAAAATCTTTTCATTGCCAGCCCTGTCCAATGTCTCCACTACACAAGTCTCACCTTCACCAATCCGAATCTGACACGCCTTAACAACTTCACCATTAATCTTAACCAGACACTTCCCACATTTCCCCAGACCGCCACAAGGCGCATCCGGCCTCAGTCCTGCCTGAATCTCCGCCTCCAGTACCGATATCCCATCCTCCACCTCTATCTCAATATCCTCACGCACAAACTTAACCCAAGCCATAAAAACCTCCCACATATCCAATCCAAACATCACAACAGCCAACAGCCAGCTCAGAAAAATATTTTATTTCATGTGCATTTGCAGGGGTCTTAGATATTCTTAGCTCTCAGAAATCTGCGTTATGAGCAGACTGTATCACTGTCTGAGCGAAGTTTGCAACGGAGCGAGTTTGAGAAGGCTGCTCATGCCTTTAGCAGATTTCTGAGAGGTTAGAATATCTTAGACCCCGAAACCGCACATGAAATAAAATATTTTTCTGAGCGTCCCCTTTTTCCCATTATAACACACTCCAAAAAAATCCCAAAATACACGAAAGGACCACTCCACAGAGCAGTCCCCTCATAATATTTTCATGTTATACTAAACCCGCACAAGCAATCAGATCAGGCTGCCAACTTCTTAGCCAGTGACGCCGCACTAGCCGCATCATCAGAATATCCGTCAGCACCAATTTCCTCAGCAAAAGCTTCTGTAATCGGCGCTCCGCCAACCATAACCTTAATATTACCTCTGAAATCCGCCGCATTCAACGCCTCAACAGTCTCCTTCAGAGCCGGCATAGTAGTAGTCAGCAGCGCAGAAAGAGCAATGATCTTAACATCCGGATTCTCTTTATAGCACTCAATAATCTTAGCCGCCGGAACATCGACTCCAAGATCGATCACCTCAAATCCGGCACTCTCGATCATCATGGCAACCAGATTCTTACCAATATCATGAAGGTCACCGGAAACCGTAGCAATGATAACCTTACCAAGTGCACCTGTAGAACCAGATGCCAGATGCGGTTTCAGAACCTCAACACCTTTCTTCATAGCACGAGCTGCAACCAGCATCTCCGGAACAAAGATCTCACCATTTTTGAATTTCTCACCAACTACAGACATCGCACTGATCATACCATCATTCAGAATCGCAACCGGATCATCACCCTCATCAATGGCTTCCTGTACAGCCGGTCCTACTAATTTCGCTTTCCCTTTTTCAACTAATTCCGCAACTTCATTTATCTTAGACATAATCAAATCCTCCTGTTATTTCTCAATTTCAGATTCCAACCACTTAATTCATTTACACAGTTTCTACAGATTCAACCTACTTCTTCTTTGTTGTACCAATTAAGCCTTCTCTGTAAGCCCCTATATATTCCATACAATAATCATCCAGACCAAGTAATGCTTCTGTTGCATAAACCAGTCCAAGCATATCCTTATTTGTCGGATCCATAATTCCACTGTCCAGTCCTGCATTCATTGCCAGTACCAGGAACCCGTAATTAATCAGCTTACGAACCGGCAGATTAAAGGAAATATTACTGATTGCTGCCGTAATATGAATGGTCGGATACTGCTCACGTACACTTGTGATCGTCTCAATATTCGTTGCAATACCATCCTCAGAAGTACAAAGCATCTCAACCAGCGGATCAATGTGAATCCTGTCCGGAGCAATTCCGTACTCTTTCGCTTTCGCCATGATCTTGTCAAAAACTTTCAGACGATCTGCTGCACATTTCGGAATACCTGTATTGTCACTCAGCAGCGCAATTACCTGCCATCCCTCATTTCCCGGCTCAGCCATGATCGGGAAAATCGTATCAATCTTATGTCCCTCTCCTGATACAGAATTAAAAATTCCAGGTTTCTTACAGAACTTATAAGCCTGTGCCAGAACATCCGGACTCGGGCTGTCAATTGAGATTGGAAGATCTGTAACCTCCTGGATACAGTCGATCATCCATTTCAATGTTTCCACTTCTTCCGCTTCCGGAACAGAAGCGCAACAGTCAATATAAGTAGCTCCGCTTTCCGCCTGAAGCTTTGCTCTTTCTTTAATAAATTCAGAGTCTCTTTTTGCGATCGCTTCTGCAACGATCGGGATAGAACCATTAATTTTCTCACCAATAATAATCATTTTCAAACACCTCCATAGCATCATCCTCTGCAACACCTGAAATTTCATCTAAATGTCGGACAGATATTTGTATTCCGTTTTGCCACTGACAAATACCTGAGATCAGAACATAATCTGCCATGGAAGCCTTGTAGATTCAGATGCCTTAATGCCAAATTTCTCTTCATTCAGCTTGTCAATGGAATCACAGAGAGATTTATAAACACCCGGATAAACAGAACCAGGACCACCCTGAGCGATACATGGAATAAAGTATTTGTTTCCACATTCTTCGCAGACACGACGTACCACTGCATCACAATTCTCATCTGTCCAGCCCTCAAAATCAACTGCACGATTTTCGATACCGCCCATGAAGCTGATCTTTCCGCCATATTTCCTGATCAGTTCCGGAAGATTATTGGTTTCCATACATCCCTGCCATACATCGATCCCCATCTCAATCATAGAAGGAACCAGTGTTGCTGCGTAACTGTCAGAATGATGGATAACCAGCTCAACGCCATGACTGTGATAATATCCGTAAATTTCTTTATATGGCTCAAGTAAAAATTCATCAAACATTGCAGGACTCATAAATGTACTGTCCAGTCCACCCCAGTCATCATGATGGAATAATGCATCAGGATGAAGGTTGGAACAGATACCTTCAGCAAGTTCCAGTTCCCACTCTGTCAGATATTTGATCAGATCATGCATTTCATCCGGATTAGTAATATAATAAACCAACGCATTACTGATCTCACACAGATGATGAGTCTGCTCAAATAATCCCGGTGCAACGAAAGCTGCTTTAAATGCCTGTTCTCCGTCAACTGCATCATACTGAGCCTTCACCATATCCCACTGATCCTGGGTAAATTTCAAAGACGGTGCATGTACATAGTCTTTCCAGTCTTCAATATCCTTTACCACGATCTTGTCAGGAGTATGTACAGGAAAAGAACCCGGAACTCCTTTCGGAAAAGTATTGGTTACCCCCCATGCATTCACTACATTTTCCTGTCCGGGCTGAAGCAGCGGGTTTGTAAACATAAACGGATGAAAAAGAAGCTGCACTGCTTCATACTGATTAACAAATCTGTCAGGATTTCCGCCTTTTATAACTTCCAGCATATTCTGTTTCGGTGTTAACATATAATCTACCTCCTCATGCAATATGAAAATGCCCCCACATTCCCACATTTATTTGTTTAATTTGTCGTTCTTTATCTCGTTTCTGATGATTTTATTGTAGCATTTATATAATTCAAAATATATAATCAGATATGCGGATTTTTCACGCCCGTATTCCTACAAATTGTATGAACGCATCTCAAGTATTGTGCCAACAGTAACCGGCAGCCATATAATAAATTTTAAAATCAACCGTAAATACACTTGTAACACAACTCTTAACACTGTATAATTTTGTACATACAGATATCAGATTTTAAAAATCATTTGTGCTTGCACAATAAGACTTTTAAATCTGATTTATCTAAACATGAAGAAATACGATTTATATAACAGATCAACAGATTCCGAATGTTTTACAGTAAATATTTAACAGGTGGTGAACGCAATGTTTTCAAAAAAATTATTAATACCTCTGCTATCGCTCAGCCTTCTTGTTACTCCTGCATACAGCAGTCATGCTGCTGAAAATGCAGAGGCCGCGGGAACATCCGTAGAAGGTCAGGGAATGCTTTCCCCTTCTTCATCTTCAGAGAGTTCTGAAAGCGTCTTTAACGGTTCCGGGGCAGGCACATCTTCAGAACCGGTCACAGATGAGAAACTGGAGACAATTTTAAAACAGGTTCAAAGTCAGCTTCCCGCTGAAAACGGAACCTGGGCTGTTTTCATATCCGATCTTGTAAATGGAACCGAGGGCAGTCTTAATGATCAGAAAATGCAGGCTGCAAGCCTGATCAAGCTCTATATCATGGGAGCTGTCTACGAGAATTATGATCAGATAACCGGACAATACGGCAGAGATTCTGTAGACTCCAATCTGTACTCCATGATCACAGTCAGCGATAACGATGCAGCCAATACCCTGACAACTTATCTTGGCGGCGGTGATTCCGCAGCAGGTATGCAGGCTGTCAACAGCTTCTGCCAGGCACATGGCTATGACCAGACTCACATGGGACGTATGCTCCTTGCCAGCAATGAGAATGATGATAACTACACATCTGTAGGAGACTGTGGTCATCTCCTGCAGGAGATTTATAAACAGGATACATCCGGCTACACCCATGCCACTGATATGTTTAATCTGCTCAAGGCACAGACACGCTGTAACAAAATTCCCGCACAGCTTCCGGAAGGAGTCAAAACCGCAAATAAAACCGGAGAACTTGACAACGTGGAAAATGATGCCGGAATCATCTATGATTCCAAAAATGACGTAGTAATCGTATTTATGTCCCAGAATCTCTCAAGCGCCGGTTCCGCACAGAATACAATCGCTACCTTAAGCAGAACGATTTACGATTACTATAATTAAATAATGTACTCTCAGAGTACATAATAACCCAAAGGAGGGGTTCACTATGAAAAAAAGAAAAAATATTGCAATTCCCATGATTCTTGCAGCTACGATTGCTGCTGTATCTGTACCCTGCAGCTCACAGATCGTTATGGCATCTGACACTTATCAGGTAGGTGTAAGTAAAGGGTATCTGGCTCTGCGCTCTGCCATGGCTTATGATTCCTCCAACGAGATCGGCGAGCTGTATTCCGGTGATACTGTTGAAGTTACAGAATATACCACCAGTGATTACTGGTACGTCTATTCTCCAAAACTGAACAAATCCGGATACGTAAATAACGATTACCTGTATTTCCTCTCATCACAGCCGACAAGTTCGTCCGGTTCTTATACTGTCAGTGTTGCCAAAGGTTATCTGGCTCTGCGTTCTACAAAGGCTTATGACTCTTCTAACGAGATCGGACAGTTATACTCCGGTGATACAGTAACAGTTTCTGACAGCAGTGATCCTCAGTACTGGTATGTCTATTCTCCGAAACTGAACTTATCCGGCTATGTAAATAAAGATTACTTATATTACAGTGGCGATACTGCTGCCAGTGCACAGAGTTCTTCCGGAGATTCAAGGACTGTCAGTGTTGCCAAGGGTTATCTGGCTCTGCGTTCCGCAAAAGCTTATGATTCCTCCAATGAGATCGGACAGCTGTATTCCGGCGATACAGTTCAGCTTATCGACACCAGCGATTCCCAGTACTGGTACGTTTACTCTCAGAAGTTAGGAAAAAACGGATATGTAAATAAAGATTATCTGATTGGCGGAACAACCACATATGCCACCAGAACAGTCAGTGTTGCTACCGGTTATCTGGCTCTGCGCTCTGCGAAGGCTTACGACTCTTCCAACGAGATCGGACAGTTATATTCCGGCGATACAGTTCAGCTTGTGGATACAACTGATGCACAGTACTGGTATGTTTACTCCCAGAAACTATGCAAATATGGTTATGTAAATAAAGATTATTTATATTAATCTTTTTCGTAACACTATAAACAGTTACACTTCTTTACATTCACCATATACAACAAAACAGAAAGGACTCACAGTTATGAGCCCCAAACGACAGGTTAACCATAACATTCGTAAACACTTTAACACAATCATTTACAATATTTCACGTTACGCGGAAATTGCTCTTTCTATGGTAATTCTGCTGGTGATCGCACTGGCAGGCTTCCGGCTGATCATGGAGGTTGCAGATACTTCTGTTATGTCCATGGATACAGAATTTTTCAGCACTTTCCTTTCCCAGGCTTTGTCTCTGGTAGTAGGCGTGGAATTTGTAAAAATGCTCTGCCAGCATTCCGCACAGACAGTTGTTGAGGTTCTGATGTTTGCCACAGCACGTCAGATGGTAGTCGAACACCTCGGGCCAGCAGAAACTCTTCTTGGCGTACTCAGTATCGCAGTTCTGTTTGCGATCCGCAAATATCTTATGACAGACAACGATGACATGAATGCTCATAACTGTCCGAAGAATACTGAAGAAAATTAAAGGAAACAAAAAACTGCATATCAGATACGATCTGTAAATTCTACCGGTCGTATCTGATTATGCAGTTTCTTTTTATTTCCACATGCTGATAAACGGGCGTCTCAAAAAAAGTAATTTTATATGATATATTCTATAGTTATGGTTATCAGCATGATGGGCGCTTATTTAATAATTACCACTAAAGAACTTACTGTCCTTCGGCAGTTCATAGCCCTTGAAGTAAGAGCCAAAATCAACCTTCAAATAATTGCAGAGGTTGGCAAGCTCAACCATTGTGTTGTCATTTACAGGAATGCCATTCTCTCTGCGCTCTTTTTCTGCAAATACTTCCTTCTCACCATGAGTATAAATCTGCTCTGCGCCTTCTGCCTTTGGACTCTGACGAAGAGTTTCCAGATATTCGGAAAAATGCGCCCTGATATCATCTGCATTTCCGAAGATTGCGGGATCAATGGCAGCAAATCCATGACAGATACCTGTCTTGTCTTTAAATGTACAGCATTTATCAGAAGTAACACCCATGGAAAAGATGGAGCTGAAAATCTCGCAGAGCATTCCATAACCGTAACCCTTATGACTTCCGTTTACCTCTTTATTACCACCAAGTGGCATGATTCCGCCGCCTTTCTTGGCAACAATATTGGCAAGTACATCCGGGGCATCTGTGCTTTCCTGACCATTTGCTCCCAGAGCCCAGCCCTGTGGAAGTGGTTTTCCCATCTTATTATACATTTCCAGTTTTCCTCTGGTAACTACTGTTGTGGAGCAGTCAAAAAGGAATGGATAAGGTTCTGCCGGCATTGCCACTGCAATGGGATTGGAACCAAGCATTGCTTTTCGTCCAAAGGTAGGTACCATGATTGCTTCCGAGTTGGTACATGCCATACCAAGTAAGCCCTGTTTGGAAGCCATTTCCGCATAATATCCTGCAATACCGAAATGATTGGAGTTTCTTACAGATACAAATCCAACACCTGTTTTCTTCGCCTTCTCAATAGCTTTCTCCATTGCAAAATGGGAAATCAGCTGTCCCATACCGTCATGTCCGTCGATCACTGCTGATACAGGTGTCTCAAATACGACCTCAGGTTTCGCATCCGGATGGATGGTTCCCTTCTCAATTCCTTTATCATATCTTACCATTCTCTGCATTCCATGGCTTTCAATCCCGTACAGATCTGCGGTAAGCAAAACATCCTTGATGATATTCGTCTCTTCTTCATTAAAACCAAATTTACGAAATACGTCGTGGCAAAAAGTATTTAATGTGTCATAACTCCATTTTACATATCCCATAACTGTAAAATCCCTCCATTCAAGTATTACTCATTTCGTTTTTGGTATTACCAATTTGTTAAGTTGATTATACCACTCTCATTTTCAAAGTGCAATACGTTTTTTATTTTTTTCAGTATTTCTTATGTTACTGTATTACTGTTCCCTGGTAATATCCCGAGGCATGCAAGCCAAAATGTTACTGTCCACTCCGTTCACAGTAACATTCATTCCAGATTGCCTGTAGCAATTGGACATCTTCTCTTGTTTTTCTAAAACTGCCGTAATATACTATGTACAGGCAATCCTGCCTGCAGGATTGCCTGCTCATTTAATAAATAATAGATTACTGCTCACTTCCGCACCTGTAATATATTTCACAGAACAACTCTGCGGCGGCAGTAACAGAAAAGGAACATTACTATGATTCAGGATATCGCACCACACACTTACCACAACGAATACAAACCTTCTGCCCCGGATAAGAACAGTTTTATCCTTGCCTACGAAAAAGGCAGTATTCTTCTTCCACATCAGGAACGGGAAGCAGATATTTATTTTCCACGTTTTCAGGATCTGGAGGAAAAAGTTTCAGATCTCTACAGCAAGTATATTTATCTGTTTTCTATCGATGATCAGCGTTTCTATCTGATCCCGGAATTGGATACCACCCTTCTTCCAGATTACGAATTCCAGGATATACGAAATCTTCGGACAGCCCGGCCACAGCATCTGGCATTTGCAGGAGTTACAGGACATCAGCTTTTCCAGTGGTACAGCAAGCGCCGGTTCTGCGGCTGCTGTGGAAAACCAATGCTGCACAGCCAAAAAGAACGTATGATGGAATGCCCTTCCTGCGGCAATCAGGAGTACCCTGTCCTGTGTCCTGCAGTAATCGTAGGAATCACAAACGGAGATAAAATCATTCTTTCCAAATATGAGGGCCGCAGATTTAAGCGTTACGCCCTTATCGCAGGCTTTGCAGAAATCGGAGAAACCATTGAAGAAACTGTTCACAGAGAAGTAATGGAGGAAGTTGGCCTTAAGGTAAAGAATCTCCGCTATTACAAAAGCCAGCCATGGTCCTTCAGCGGTACCCTGCTTTTCGGATTCTTCTGTGATGTGGACGGCGATGATACCCTGACCGTTGACCATGAAGAGCTCTCCATGGCACAGTGGATAGAACGTGACAAAATCCCGGATCAGGGCAATAATATCAGCCTGACCAAGGAAATGATGATGCTCTTCCGTGATGGAAAAGAACCCAGATAAACAATATTCTATATCAGAAAAAGCTCATAGAATATTTTTCCCTATTATGCTAAAAGGATACATACACGGTAATGTTACTGTGCATGTATCCTTTTCGTTTCTCTGTAAAATTGCTTCACTATATTCTCAAAAATATTTCTGATTACTCTTCACGCCGCACTCCCGCTGCCAAATCCACGGCTTCTGCGGCTTCCATTACATTCCTGCTCAAATTCTTTCAGTTTCCGTCTTGCTTCCGGTGTCAGATTTGTCGGAACTTCAATCTGTACAGTTGCATATTCATCACCGTGTACCGACGGATTATTCATTGCAACGATACCTTTGCATCTCAGACGTATCTTCGTTCCGGACTGAGTACCTGGTTTAATGTTACAGAGAACGTCACCGTAAATAGTGTGAACCTTCGCCTCACCGCCAAATACTGCTGTTGTAAATGGGATATTTACAGTTGTGTAAACATCTCTGCCTTCCCGTTTATATCCGGGTTTATCCTGAACGTTTACTTTCAGAAGCAGGTCACCGGCTTCACCTCCGCCGACTCCCGGATATCCTTTTCCTTTAAGTCTGATAGATTTACCGGATTCAATACCTGCCGGAATATTGACTTCGTAATTCTGGACGCCACCGTTGCTGCTCTGCAGGCGGATAACCTTCTTACCGCCAAAAGCAGCTTCATCAAAGCTGACAGTAACCTCTGCATGAAGATCCTCACCTTTACTGCTGTAAGAACCGCCAAAGCCATGACTGCGGAAATCACTTCCACCTGTACCAAAGCCACTGCCGAAGCCACCAGTTCCATTGCTTCCGAATCCACCAAAACCACTTCCATGAAATCCACTGCCACCGAAGCCGCTGCTTCCAAAACCACCGGATGATTTACTCTTCTTAAATCCACCACCAAAGATGTTCTTCAGGATATCATCCATATCTTCGCCATTCTCAAAATGATATTCATGATAACCATTGCCATCACTGTACGAGCCATGGAAACCGCCGCCAAAAGGATTGCCCTGTGCTCCGCCAAAGCCACTGCCAAAAGGACTTCCCTGTGCGTTTCCATAATTACCGGCACCTTCTTCAAAAGCAGCGTGGCCAAACTGATCATACAGTTTACGTTTCTTCTCATCACTCAGAACATCATAGGCTTCATTTACTTCCTTAAAATGCTCTGCTGCCGAAGCATTTCCCTCATTACTGTCCGGATGATATTTCTTTGCCAGTTTTCTGTATGCTTTCTTAATCGTTGCTGCATCTGCGTTTTTGTTCACGCCAAGAACTTCATAGTAATCTCTTTTCAACATCATCACCTTCCCTCATAAACACATTCTAACGCAATCATTCCTGACTTCATATTTCTGCAATCCTCATTATGCAAACAACGGGAAGCCAAAAGATTTGACCTCCCGTTGCTGTAACTTAACATCTATTATCCTTCAATGGAGATGCTGTGCTTCTGTTCCACTGCTGGCTTTGCTTCTTTCTTCGGAACAAATAATGTCAGAATACCATGTTTGAATTCTGCTTTGATGTCGTCCTGATGTACTTCTTTACCTACATAGAAGCTACGACTGCAGGCACCTGAATAACGTTCTCTGCGGATATAACGTCCTGTCTCTTTTTCCTTCTCATCTTTATCCAGGCCTTTCTCTGCACTGATGGTCAGATAACCATTTTCAAGTGCTGCATGAACTTCATCTTTCTTAAATCCTGGAAGATCTACAATCAGTTCGTATCCGTTATTCATTTCCTTGATATCAGTTTTCATTACATGATTTGCTTTATGTCCATAAAGTTTCTTCTCTGCATCTTTCATTGCTCTGTCATCATAATAAAATGGGAAATCTCCAAAAAAGTCATCAAATAAATTTTCTCCAAAAATACTAGGCATTAACATAAGTCATATCTCCTTTTCTAATATATTTTATATATGTCAAATCTGTTCGCCAGATTTACTTTCCAAATCTATCTTTACAGGTTTTTTCAACCTTTTATCTTCAATCTTTTAGTGTAAGCTTTTATTTTTATATCTGTTCTTAATCTCTGGCTGACCCTTAACGGGTCAGTCAGAATATTTATTCATCAGCCTTCAATGGCAATTGTTTTCTTCTGTTCTACTGCTGGTTTTGCTTCTTTCTTTGGTACAAATAATGTCAGGATACCATGTTTGAATTCTGCTTTAATGTCTTCTTTCTCAACTTCTTTACCTACATAGAAGCTACGGCTACAGGCACCTGCATAACGTTCCTTACGGATATAATGTCCTGTCTCTTTCTCCTGCTCATCTTTATCCAGACCTTTCTCTGCACTGATAGTCAGATAACCATTCTCCAGATCAGCCTTTACTTCATCTTTGGTAAATCCCGGAAGATCTACGACCAGTTCATAGCCTTTATCAGTTTCCTTGATATCGGTTTTCATTATATGGCTGGCTCTGCGTCCGTAAAGTTTCTTCTCTGTATCTTTCATTGCTCTGTCATCATAATAAAATGGAAAATCTCCAAAAAAGTCATCAAATAAATTTTCTCCAAAAATACTAGGCATCAACATAAGTCATCTCTCCTTTTCTATACCGTCCATCTACATGTGATGGACTCTCAGTTATGCATCTTTACCTTGTTTCTTTGGAACTTAGGTTATCAGGAATCTCATAGAACTTATTTCTTTGTTCTCTTTTTGTTCCCCTTCCTTTGTTCTAGTTGTAATATAACACTTATTATTAGCACTGTCAAGAGGTGAGTGCTAATTTTTTGTGAAGAATTTGTGAACGCTACGAGCCATGCAAAATGACAAAAGTTTATACCACAACAGTCACAGTTTCTGGCAGGTTCATTTTAGACATCTTATTCTCCACATGAAACTTCTCTGCAATATGATTATCTTCTGTTTTTATATATTATTACCATGAATTTGCATTGCTCAGTCTACAATCCCCAATAACCAGTCTCTGGCATTAATACGTCGAATTCCCTCATATTGTTCTTCTGGTTCTTCATCCATTGTTAAGATAATCTTTGGATAATGATCTCGTATCGCCTGTAATGGTCTTAATTCTCTCAAAAGTGTATTTTCATCTCGTACAGTCAGTGCCACCTGGAAATATACTGTTCCCTTTTTATTCTGTGCCACAAAATCCACTTCATATGAATTGATTTTTCCAACATACACATCATATCCTCGACGTAACAATTCCAGATAGACTATATTTTCCAGAACATGTCCTGCATCTGCCTGCCTCGACCCTAAAAGCATATACCTCATTCCAATATCAACTATATAATATTTTTCAAGAGTTTTTAAATATTGTTTTCCCTTTATATTATAACGTTTTGCCTGATATATAATATAACTCTCGCTAAAAGCCTCTAGATATTTTTCCACCGTTTTTGTATCAATTTTTCGCCCTTCTGAGGTCATCGTATCTGCAATTTTTTTTGATGACAATGGATTTCCTATATTATCAAACACAAATCTTAAGACACTCTTAAGCATCATAGTATCTGTGATTTTTTTCCTGTTTATAATATCCTTTACAACAATCGTATTATAGATTCCTTCCAGATAATCTCTGATCTCATCTGGCTGATTTTTTAATTCCAGTGTAAACGGAAATGAACTATTCTGCAAATACTCAGCATATTTGATTCCTCTGTCATTCATACTGCCAGTACTCTCCATATATTCCTTAAAAGACAACGGCAACATTTCAATCTGAATATATCTTCCTGAAATCATAGTTGCAATCTCACTGGACAACATATATGCATTGGAACCAGTCACATAAATATCTATGTTTTTTTTAATATAAAGACTGTCCAGCACTTTCGGAAAATCTGTTACATTCTGAACTTCATCAAGGAAAATATATGTCATTTTTCCATCAATCAGACGTTCCTTTAAATATTTATATAATTTCCTGTAATCTGTCAGTTCTTCATAATCAAGATCTTCAAAATTAATAGAAATAATCTGTTCTTCCTCAATCCCATGCTCTTTTAAATAATTGCGATAAATTTCCAGAAGCATAGATTTTCCACAACGTCGTACACCTGTAACAATTTTAATCAACTGCTTATCTTTCCAGGCTATCAGTTTTTCTAAATATTCTTTTCTTTCTATAATCATAATAATGCTCCCTTCTTTTTTACTAATTATATTCCAAAAACGATAAAAAAATCAATAGTTTTTGGATTTTAATCCTAAAACTATTGATTTTCATATTTTTATTGGAACAAAAATCAACTTACTAATGGTTTCTGCGTGAATCAATATTTTTTACTATATTATTCGCCTCTACATGGACTTATATACTCAACTATAAATGAGCAAATTCGTGATTTTGCATTTCTGTGACTTACGCCTTTCTCTACTCATATTTTCGTCATCCGGACTTTTAACTCTGCTTCTGATAATTTACTTATGGCAACAGCTCTTGCAGATAGCATTACTTTCCACAGCATTCCACAATAGTTTTCTCCACATCTTCTATCTGAAATGGTTTTGCCAGATGTGCGGTCATACCGGTTGCGAGACATCTTTTTGCATCTTCCTCAAATGCATTTGCAGTCATTGCAATGATCGGAATTGTTTTTGCATCTGCCCTGTCCATGGCACGTATGGCTTTTGTTGCTGCAATACCATCCATAACAGGCATCATGACATCCATCAATATGGCATCAAAGGTTCCCGGAGGATTATTTTCGAAGTGCTCCACCGCCTGTCTGCCGTTTTTTGCAACTGTAACCTTCGCACCGTCATCTGTCAGCAGCATTTCTATGATTTCAGCATTAAGCTCATTATCCTCGGCTGCCAGCAGATGCAATCCACGAATATCATATTTCTCAGCAATTTCCTCATCCTTTTTCTGTTCCTGGGCAATCTCAAAGGGAATGGTAATGACAAACACAGATCCAACTCCCACCTGACTTGTCACTTCAATACTTCCATTCATCTGCTCAATCAAGCCTTTAGTAATCGCCATTCCCAGACCGGTTCCCTGATAAACACTACGGGCATCTGTTTTTTCCTGTGAGAACGGATCAAAAATATGACTCAGGAACTCCGGACTCATCCCTATACCTGTATCAGAAATCGTCCATCTGTATGTACAGATTCCATCATGTACATCTGCAGCCTCCATTACCGTAGTGATCTTTCCTCCCGGCCGGTTATACTTAATACAGTTTCCATAGATGTTCAGAAAAATCTGGCGAAGATGCAGTGAGCTTCCATAGACATAAGGATAAGGGATATTCTCCTTATTTTTCTCATAAATCCACTGAATATCCTCATCTGCTGCCTTGTGAGTGATAATACTCTCAATCTCATAGACCAGATCTTTCAGGCAGATATATTCATGAGTCAGAACAATATGACCTTCCTCTATTTTACTCATCTGCAGAACATCATTGATAAGGGAAAGCAAATAATCCGCTGCTATCTTCATCTTTTTATGATTTTCCTGTATCAGTTCCTTATCCTCAAAATGAGTCTCGTCAATCTTTAACAGACCAATAATACCATTCAAAGGTGTCCTGATATCATGGCTCATACGGCTGAGGAAATTCGTTTTTGCCCTGCTCTCAGCACGCATCTCATTGAAGGCGGCCTGAAGGCGTGCCTGTTCCTGCTCATCCCGTTCATGTCTCTGTGTGGTATCCTGCAGCAGAATGATCGCATAAATCATAGGCACCTCCGCAAGGATTTCTGTATCAAACACCACCATCCTGGTCATAAGAACTGTTTTCTGTACCCAGCGGATACTTCCATCATCTTCGCGGGCACAATATTCCACAGACATATTTGTTTCTCCGTTCTCAAACCTCTTACGAAGTTTTTCACAGTTATCTGTCATGCAGTAACCGGCAATTGTTTCCTGGGTGATTTTTTTCTCATATTCCCAGCAATAATCCCGATAAGAACATGGAAGCGGGTAGTCCATAAAAAGTTCCCGGCTCTTCTGTTCTTTTCCATTCAGTACGATCCTTCTTTCCAGAGCATCCTTTGTCAGATTTACTGTATAGATCACATCTGACAATTCCAGAAGCGCATCCACATAGCTGTCATTTTCCAGGATTGACTGTTTCAGTTGTTCATAATAGAGCTGAAGCTGCTCTTTTGCACCTGTCTGACCTTCAGAAGTCTTTCGGATGGTTTCAAATGCCAGAAGAAAATGATGCAGCTTTTTGTCCTCATCCCAGTCCACCGGAATCAGTGTCAGGCGGTTATATGCCCCCTGTTTTCCGATATTATACTCATATTCCAGAATATCTTTCTTCGTATGCATCTTCTTTTGAAGTTCCGAAATCTGCAGTCCTTCGCGGATATCTGCCTGACTGGATTTTTCAACCTGTTCCTCTATGATCTGTTCCACTGCTCCGGAATATGCACCGTCAGAGGCCAGGAAAAAATTTTCACTGGAACGGATTGCCCGATAAGTATCCATCCTGGCATCACAATACAGACAGTCTGAGAAATTACTGCCGTGCTGATTAAGCAGCTTTAGCAGCTGATATCCCTGTTGCTTTTCTGCCGCGGCCTCTTCCCTTTTTACATGATTCTTATTGATATACATGTTTTTGTCTGCGCAATTAAACAGCTCTCTCATTGTACTTCCGGGAAAATCGCCGGCCAGTGCAAATCCCACCGCATAGCTTAAGGGGGTATCCGGATACACTCTGGATTCGTCTGTCATATCCCTGCGCACCTTTTCAAGACACCGTGTCATCTGTTCCCTGTCCAGTCCATGGGTAACTGCAAGAAATTCATCTCCACCTGCTCTTCCCACAAACTGCTCAGCCGGCATGGAAGCCCGCAGGCAGATAGCAAATCTACGGATATAGGCATCACCGGCTTCATGCCCTCTGCTGTCATTGATACGCCGGAGATTATTAAGATCAAAACTGCAGACACCGGTATCTGCATCCGGTTCTGTCTCACTCAGCAATTCTTCACATTTATTTTTGTTCGGAAGTCCCGTCGCATCATCCAGATATACCTTTCGCTGTAGTAAACGGTTCATTGCCGCATATTGTATTGCTTTGATAAATTCATATCCAATCAGCAGCATCAGCACAACAATATCTGCTGTGATATATTTCTCAAGCAATGATAAGGAAGTGGCTTTTTTCTGTGAATATTTTTCGGCTAGACCTGTTGCTTCATCACAGATCACAAAAAACTCCTCACTTTCCGGAATAATATCTGTGTTTCTGGCCCCTTTAAACCTCACAAGATAAATTTTCTTATACAGGTCAGAGAATTTATCATCCAGTTCCTGCATTTTATTCTGAAAATCAACATCATCGAGACGCACAAGATTTAATTCATCATTTCCATTTCGCAAACCATCAATAAAAGATCTTATCTCATGAATCATCTCATTTTCCTGCTGCGTAGAAAGCTCCAGTTTTATGAGTCTCTGTGTCTCTCCCCTGACTAAACCGGTATAATTTACAATACGGGCCGTTCCCTGAATATCTGAGACAATTCCCATCATTATGATAATAAGGATAGCCAGAATAACTGCCAGAACACCAATACTGACCTGAATAATACTTGATTTCTTTTTCTTATTCTTTACTTCAGACATGGCCCTCCCCCTTTTGTTTTATTTTGGAAAAATACTTTCTGCATTCTAACCATTTTACCGTACTTTTTCCGTTATGCCTACCACAAATTTATTAATACTATATCGATTCCATAAAATAATGCTACCTTTTCGGAACCATATGGTTCTGTATAGTTGCAGTAATGCATATTAATTAAGAGGCTTGCTATAAATTTCCAAACAGGCATCAAAAACACCCGGCAAAATTACTTTTCATAATCTGCCGGGTGTTCTCTTTCGCCCTCTCTGTATAGATTATTGATAATGTCTTCCAGACGGTCGAAGTTATATTTTTCTTTTTCAGTTTTTTATTTGACTGCTCCGGTAATACCTTCTGCAAACTGTTTCTGTAATACAAAGAATACGATCATTGTAGGAATAGAACAGAACAATACACCGCACATCAGCATACCATAATCTGTCACATAACCTGTGATCAGGTTGGCGATCAGCATTGGCATGGTCATTGCCTTGTTGTCTGTCATGATTACCTTTGGCCACAGATAAGAGTTCCATGCATTCATAAAGGTAATAACAGCAGCCGCTGCATATGTAGATTTCATTGTAGGAATGAACATCTGGAAGAAAATCCTTACTTCATTGAGTCCGTCAATACGTGCAGCTTCAATAATATCAACCGGGAATGATCTGGCATTCTGACGGAACATCATGATCATAAACGGTGTGGAAATAATCGGAAGGATAAAACCTACTGCTGTATTCAGAAGTCCTGCCTTGGAGAACATTTTGAATAACGGAACCATAGTAGCAACCTGCGGAACCATCATAGCCAGAAGCAGGATTGAAAATACTCTGTCTTTCCACTTATCATGGTAAACTTCAAATCCGTAACCTGCGATAGAGCAGACCAGAAGACAGATCACTGTAGTAAGGATCGCATAAAAGAAAGAGTTTCCAAGTGCTCTCCACAGTGGCTGCTGGGATGTAAGATTACGGAAGTTTTCCATAAAATAGCTTCCCGGAATAATTCGTCCACGTGATACATCTGTGGATGTATTAGTTGCGGCTGAAATCATCCAGTATAACGGGAATACTGAAATAAATGACACGATGATCAGAAAAATATAGGTTGGAATCAATCTTCTCTGAATGGCTGATTTGTTTTTCTTAGTCACGTGTATCACCTACTTTCAAATTAATAAATGCAAGTACAGCTACCATAATGAATATGATAAATGACATTGCTGCTGCATATCCAAAGTTTGGTACGTTAATAAAACATGTATTGTAAATATAGTGGGACATTGTGATCGTTGAGTTTGCCGGTCCACCCTTTGTCAGGTTGACAGACTCATCGAACAACTGCAGTGTACCATTAATTGACATGATAAATGTCATAATAATTGTCGGTTTCAGAAGCGGAACAGTAATCTTCCAGAAAGTCTTCCAGCCATTGGCGCCATCAATCTTGGCTGCTTCATATACAGAATATTCAATATTCTGAAGTCCTGCCAGATAGAATACCATGTTATATCCGGTCCATCTCCAGATCAGCGCAAGGATAATTACAATCTTGGCACTGGCGGAATTTCCCAGGAAATTATAGCCGGTAGATAAGATTCCAAGTTTGATCAGAATACTGTTGATCAGACCATCTGTAGCAAACATGGAACGGAAGATCAATGAATAGGATACCAGGGATGTTGCACATGGCAGAAATACACAGGTACGGAAGAATCCCTTAAATTTCAAATCTTTGTTATTCAGAAGCTGTGCCAGAAGAATTGCCAGTATCAGCATGATCGGCACCTGAATGATCAGATACAGGAATGTATTTACAATAGACTGCTGAAATACCTTGTCTGCCAGAATACGTTTATAGTTGCTGAAGATCGGATCTGCAAATCTCATATTTGCTCCGGCTCCGGTCTGCAGGGAAATGATAAATGCACGTATCATTGGATAAAAGCTCATGATCGCGATCATGATAGTTGCAGGAGCCAGGAACGTCCATCCTGCTGCCCTCTGCTTGCCAAGCAGAGACATACCTTTTTTCTTAGAATTCACGTGAACTCCTCCTTTCAAAAAACTCTGTAACTGTTCAGCATTTTGCCGGACAATTACCAACTCTTTGCAATAAGATGGGGGACTGCTGGCAGTCCCCCGCACTTACCTGTTTTCATTCACTTAATCACTGTCTACAGATTGCTTCACAGTTTCACTGTTCCCGCAGTCCTGACATCATCTGATCCTGCGATCAGAATTTATTCAGTCATCTTGAATGCCAGAGTATCCTGAGCTTCCTGAAGGGCATCTTCTACAGGTGTGCCGTTTACGATATTTACAACTGCTGTGTTGACGCATTCTCTTGCTTCATAATGATACGGTGTTTTTGTGAACTCCGGAATATGAGAAGAGTATTCTACAATTGTGGAGAAGATTGGCTGTCCACCGAAGAATTCATTTGGCTCGTTGTAAACCTTAGATTCACCTGCCGGCAGATAACAGGAGATTGCACCTGCTTCCGGAAGGATTGCATCATAGAAATCTGTGCTGGAACCAAATGTGCTTGCAAGGAAATCTTCTGCAAGTTCTACATTCTGGCAGTTGGATGTAACATACCAGGAAGATCCACCATTGTTTGCATAGTTTGTAGCTGTATCAACATCGTCTACTTTAGGCATTGTTGTGATCTGCCACAGACCCTTCTGATCTTCTGTAGACATCAGAGTAGCTGTGATCCAGTTACCATTTACAATACCTGCTGCCTCACCGCCTGTAATAGTAGCGATATATTCATCCCAGTTATTTACAAGTTTAACAACGTCATTCTTAACCAGATCTACATAAAGATTGATGCATTTCTCTGCAACTTCATTGCCTACGATGTAAGCTTCGCCATCTTCGTTTACGAAGTTAGCTCCGCAGGACTGCATCATCATCATCAGAGTATCGCCACCTGTAGCTTCACTTGTAAGAAGATATTTTCCGGTTTTTTCATGAACATCTTTACCGATTTCCATGAACTTGGACCATGTGATATCTGTCAGATCATCAATAGTATATCCTGCCTCGTCAAGGATATCTGTACGATAGCATGCAATAACAGCACCATTATCAAACGGAACACCATAGTGTGTATCATCTACCATGGAATAGGACTGTTTCAGTTTACCAAAATCATCCCAGTTAATGTTGATATCTTTCAGATCTGTGAATGCATCCGGATAGCTCTTCAGATATTTCTGATAGCTGTTGTCCTGCATAAGAACGATATCAGGAAGTGTGCTGTAATCGCCTGCATTTGCTGCTGTTGTCAGTTTAGTCTGGCAGTCATCAGAAGATGTCTCTACGATATCTACAGAAAATCCCTCATGATCTTTTGCATACTGATCTGCTGCGATCTGCATGGATTTGATGTTGAAGTTCTGATCCCACGCCCATACAGTTAACTTGTTGTCATCATCAGATTTCGCAAAAACAGCTGTAGCTGATCCTGCAAAGGATGCTACCATAGCACCGGTCATTAATACTGCGAGTAATTTTTTTCTCATATTTATATCCTCCTTTATTAAGCTTATTCTTTCTTCCGAATCGCTTGTAAGTTGATTATAGCATCCGATTTTCAGGTATAGTTTGCATAACCGCACACATAATGTGCAATTTCGACCATTTTATGTATTTTGCACTATTAAAAATATTTAAAAATATATTTTTTGTTCACTTTCTCATTTACTATGTTTTTACTATGTAATTTTAATAACAAAGGCCACTTTCATGGACAAAAAAATATATATTTTTGTCTTTAAAAATGACCTTTGTTATTATTTCATAAATTTTCCGTTCAATTTTTGTACATATTTTACAGTTTTTAATTCATTTTATGCAAAATAGACTTTTTCAGGATATTGTGTTTTCATCGCATGAAGCAGTTCCTCATTAAGATCAAGAAGCAGTTTTATTTTGTGCCCGTCTTCCCGGATGATCATTGTATAATAAGGAGTATCTTCATCATAAGAGGTATAATCGTATTTTTTCAGCTTCTCCGTTCCACCATTCTTTTTGTACCTTGCAACACTTTCATGCCAGTGCGGTGCCACTGTCTCCAGATTACTCAGTTCCAGTATATGAGCTGTTTTGCGATACTTCTTGCCATAGATCACATCTATTTCAAACTGACCGTTTTCCATCATGTATTCATAATCCTTCTGACTGAATATATCAAAGACAAAATACAGCCCCGCAAGCAGAAATCCCGGAAGCATAAATGCCTGGGAAATCGTGATTCCCATAACCACAAAAAGCACTGCAAAAATAATCATTACCACACACAGGACTCCGGACATACTCTTTTTCTTTCTTGATACCTGCTCCACAATCTTATAGTTCATAACTTTTTTACCATCCTTCCTCTGAATGAATATCGAAATCCAAAAGCTGCTGTTCATAATTCTCCGGCCGTTTTCTCCATTCAACCGGAGTCACTCCCATTATCTGTCTGAAGTTCCGGTTAAACGTTGAATTGGTCGTGAAACCACATTTGTGCGCAATATCTGCCACCGGTATATCTGTTTTCTGCAGAAATTCACAGGCAGTATGAATCCGCACAGAATTAATATACTCCAAAGGACTTACTTTCATATGCGATGTAAATACTCTTCTGAAATGAGTTTCACTGATGTGACAGATTTTCGCCAGGTCCTCAATCCGAATGTCCTCCATATAGTGATAAGAAACAAAATCCAGTACACGGGTGATCATATTTGTAAGTTTCCCTGTTTCCTCTTCCACCCTGTCTTCCGGTGAAACCCGGTTCAGTCTGGCAATTTCTACTAGTAATGCCGCAAGAACTCCACTGGATTCTTCAATATAAAATTCTTCTCCCTCACGCATGATATTCATGATCTTAAGAATTTTTGCAGCTATAGAGGGGGACTCATTCTCTTTCAGAAATAAAGCCTTAGAATATATTCTCTGAATCATTTTTTCAGCCTTTACCGGATTGTTCAGAAATTTTTTCATGAAACCTTCCACATCTATGAAAAGATACTCCCATTTACTGACCGTACCCAGATCACTGTTAGTCGTATGAGCATAATTGGGTGGAATCACCGTAAATTCTCTTCCCGAAAACCGCATTTTAGCCTCACCAAACGCCATAACTCCATCCCCTTCGTAACAGAAACCAATCTCCAGATAATTATGAAAATGAAGATAATCCACATCATTTCCATAATTCTGAACCCACTTCTGTCCCAGAAGAGCCAGGATCGGACTTCCGGCAGGCATCTGGTAATAGCGGAATTCCATCTTCGGTTTTTTTCTCTTCTTTGCCATACAGTCACCTCATCTTCTGTTCTGTATTTTCATAATATGATTTTACCAGTTTTTTATATATTTTTCGATATTTTTGTACATTTTTCAATAAAAACATACAAAAATACCTGGCAGACTACTTTTTATAGTCTGTCAGGTATCCCTTTTCCATATCTGTTATTATCAATCTTTTTATTCACAGGCTCATGGCTGAACCCGAATAATTTTGACTGATAGCAGTTCTATACATACCTCTAGTATCACTTTATTTTCTTCTGATTCCACACTGGATTGCATCTGTCGGACAGACTTTGCGGCATCTTCCACAGCGGATACATTCCGGACTGTTGGAGTTTTCCACAGGGTCTACGATCATCTGGCATGCTTTTGCACATTTTCCGCATTTTATACACTTATCCTTATCCACTCTGTATTTATACAGGGACACAGGATTAAATACGGAATAAAGTGCTCCCAAGGGACAGATATATTTACAAAACGGACGGTAGATTAAAATGGAAAGAATGATTGTTATGACAAGGATCACATTCTTCCATATGTACAGCCAGCCCAGTGCACTACGCATGGATTTATTCAGAAGTACCAGTGGCAGTCCGCCCTCCAGTGTTCCTGCCGGGCAGATAAGCTTACAGAAGTACGGTGCACCCTGTCCCATAATATCCACCAGAAACAATGGAAGCAGGATCACAAATACTGCAAAAATCACATATTTCAGCTTACGAAGCAACTTGTCGCCTTTGAATGTGCGGATTTTCTTAGGAAATGGAATCTTATTCAGCAGATCCTGAATCAATCCGAAGGGACAGAGAAAACCGCAGATCAGTCTTCCCACCATAGCTCCAATGAAGATAAGAAATCCCACCACATAATAAGCCATCTTGAAATTCCAGCTCCCTATCACAGCCTGAAGAGAACCGATAGGACAGGCGCCGACAGCACCGGGGCAAGAATAACAGTTCAGGCCCGGAACACAGGCATTTTTCAATTTGCCTGTGTAAATTTTGCCTGTGACAAAGCCGGTAACATGACTGTTTGTAATGAACGCCCACAGTGCCTGGATTCCGTGGCGGGGCCACTCATTGATCTTCATATTTTTTGTGTTTTTTTTCTTATTACTTTTGTTATCGCTGTTCTTTTTATTACTCATGATAATTTATTTTCTTTCTATTCATATCTTATCCACAGACTTATCTTATGACAATGTTTCAGTCAGACGGATATTTGCAACCTCCGCAGGGGAACTTACCTGATTCTGTTAAATCATCCAATTCCCACACATTCCATACAGATATTAATGGCTTTTGTAAACACCACTGCCAACTCTCCGCGGGAAATCCCATATCCCATAAAGCAGACTCCCACAAGCATAAGAATCACAGCCGGCCATTTACTGTTCCATATTTTGCTGTTTTTTAATTTATTCATTTATTTTCCCTCTGTGACATTCTCCAGCTCTTTTTCCACGATCTCTTTCCACTCGTCCAGACTGTGGCTTCCGGAGTAGGTCTCACCTACAATATTTCCGTTTTTGTCAACAAAGAAGGTTTCCGGGAAAGCAGAGATTCCATTGAGACGTCCGTTCATCATTCCGGAATCCGGGATCAGGAATGGATAAGATGCCTTTGTTTTCTTCTGAAGTACCTGAGCCTTTTTCACTGCTTCCTCATCCTGCTTTCCACCACTGCCTACTGTATCCAGTGTCACGCCTACTACTCCCACACCTTTATCCTTCATCTCCTGATAAAGTTTCTCCAGATCAGGAATCTCATTGACACATGGAGAACACCAGGTGGTGAAAATATTTACCATAGTCAGATCATATTTGCTGAAGATATCCTGTGTGTAAGTTTTTCCATCAACTCCTGTTGTTTCAAATTTACCTACATTTGTTCCTTCAGTCGCCTCTGTACTGTCAGAAGTATCCTGTGGCTGGTCAAATGCAGAGAGCATCTGGAAAGGAGTCATTTCTGTAAGTGTTACCTCAATCCCCTCCACATCCTTTAACAGGTCTGCATCTGCATCCTTGTTTGTGCTGAGATAATATTTATATTTACCGTCACTGCTGGTACCCAGTTCTTTATGCTCTGTACAGCCGGTAATCGTATCCAGATCTTTCTGGGATTCCTCATCATACATTCCGATCACACCTACTCTGCTGAGACTTTTCAGCCAGTCGTCATATCCGGTACCCATCTTGTCCACCTCTGCATCCTTCTGCTCATCTGTCAGGGTGCACCAGCTTGCTGTGGCATATGTGACTGCATCTGCATTGTCATTCCATCTCTCATCTGTAAACATGGAAATGTTCTTCTTCTCCATCTGCTCTTTCAGATCTTTGGAAATCCCTAATTTCATTCCAAGGAATGGATATTCATAAGTATCCTGTGCCGGCTGAGCAATCTCTGACGGTTTGAAAGATCCTGCGATCAAGCCCTCGGAAGCTGCCACACTGCCATCTTCTGCTGCCTGAGCATCCTTTCCATCCATCTGAACCGCACCTGCACCGGCTTCCTCTGCAGGCACTGAAAGAGTTTCCTCTGCATGTGCAGTTACAATACCTCCCATAGATGTCACACTTAATACACCTGCTGCAAAAATCGCCATTAATCTCATTCTTCTGTTTTTCATTATAAGTAAGCTCCCTTCATTTTTTACTGTTATGATTTTTATATTACTTTTAAGCCAAGCCGATAAAAACATACACTTCTCTACCTGCTCCTAACCAAATAACTGCTTCACAGTTTAATTGGTTAATTCCTTATGTCTGTCCGCAGATTTGGATTTTGTCCCCGCATAACAGGCATCGTTTTATTGATATGCACACATTATAGCATCTGAGAAATAAAATCTGTGTTAAGAAAATAACTTTTTTCAAAATTTTATTTCATGGCCAGTCACAGACAAATCTGAAACTTGGTGACATGCTCTCGCCACTTAAATCTTACAGATTTTGAAGTGGGAGCTTCCTGCTCGATTGCCCTTCAGGGCAAAGCTAAAACAGGCTATCCCCGCGTGT
>OBUS01000059.1_pt1 | contig 134791 bp, 111 predicted proteins | sample 1475921 | NCBI WGS metagenome assembly OBUS01 (sample SAMEA2579948, study PRJEB22360) | human gut metagenome | reverse complement strand
ACACGCGGGGATAGCCTGTTTTAGCTTTGCCCTGAAGGGCAATCGAGCAGGAAGCTCCCTCTTCAAAATCTGTAAGATTTAAGTGGCGAGAGCATGTCACAAGGCGTAAATGGATAATTAGTTTATGTTGATTTACTTCTTGCCGGGATCCTTTCAATCACTACTGGGGATGCCGAAATGTGGTATTAACCGACATCCCCTTTAAATCATATCATTGATTGCTTTGTGTGGAGATTTAACTGATTATCTATATCCCGTCCGACATACTACTTTCCCCAATTACTCCCATTGTATGAAAAAACAAGATGACTGGATTTGATTTATTTCCTGTTGTTTTAAATACCACACTTCCACCTTCTGTCTATTTTTTATCTATCTACTCTCTTCCATTTTGCAACAGCATTTCTTACACGCCAGTCAATATCCAGACGTGCTCTGCGACATTCTTTCGGATGTTTTCTTGCTGCCTGAAATGCCAGTTTCACTAAGAAGCAGCAGTCAATGCCAGTGTTCCTGTAGTAGATGCCCCGACAATTCCTATCTTCTGATCACCATGTGCTTTTAACCAATTGATTGCTTTCTCTATACGTTCCAATGGATAATTATGATGTCCATAATCTTTTTTTCCAGGTAACATTGTCATCACATTCACACCGAGTTTATGTAGCCATTTCACGGATGTACGCGCCAGATAATCCTCTGGATCATCCCCGATCATGGCAATCATTGCACAGTCTGATCCTGTTTTGCATTTCCAGTATGCACCATAAAATCCATCTGTTTCCACATCAAAATGTCTTTTTCTCATCTGTATCATCTTCTTAATATCAGCCAAGTTTCTCCAAAACTATTATTTTGTTTGAGATATTCCGAACAGCTGGAATTCTGCCTATCACATGATAAATGGACATAAGTTCTTTCATTCCTTCAACAAGACTGACTTCCTGCCGAACAGAAAATGCTGGTATGATTCTTTGCAGCTCCTTTCCATTCTTAACTCCCCATATGAATTTTGCATTGCTTCCCTCTATGGATTTTTCTTTCACATGTTTTACAACAAAAGGTGACATGGTTTCGACCATTACTGTAACTTTCTGAAATGATTTTTCAATAATAGAAAACATCTTCCTGATATCTTTCTCACACAAATACATGGTAAGTCCTTCGATTATTACCAAAACATTCTCACCGTGATAATCGATATCATCTATGTAGAAATCATCCATTGCAGACTTTGCGATCTGATACACTGAATCAGTTTCTGTAAGGAACTGGCTCCTTATTTTCATTGTTTCCGGCAGGTCTACATTGTACCAACGAAAGTATTTTCCCTTCATACGATAACATCTGGTATCCAGTCCACATGCAATATTTATAACAACTGTATTTGCATTTTTCTCCAAATATTGCTTAACCATCCGGTCTAATACAATTGTTCTCGCAATCACACCATAAGTCATAGCGTTATCTTTATCTGCTTTGGAAAAGTCATAATCAAGCTTTTTCACAAGTTCTACTGCAATTTCGTCATTTATTTTAGCATTTTTCTTTCTTGTTTCTTTTGCTCTTGCATACAAGGTCTGTACCATCGTTTCCGGCACACCTGTCACATTCACTTTTTCTTTCATTGTTTGTCGCCTTCCACTGATTTTTTACTTCTTCTACCCACTCTGCACTATGACAGCAAAACAGTTCTTCATGCTGCATGTTGTGTCTCCGAATATCCGGATTTTTGAAATAAGTACAATATCTCTTTTCGTATTTTTTTCCCATCTTTGTAGCGTAAAACACGTGGATAGTTGTTCCCGGCACATCAATTCCATGCTGGACTTTCGTAACCAGATCCGAATAGAACTGATTATAAATACTCTGTTTTGTAATCCACGGACTTCCTCCCTTGTCAATACCAAACATATTTACAAATCCATCAATCAGTTTCTTTCTTGATTCATCTGCTTCATTTATTTTCTTTTGCATAAATTTAGGTAATTTACCCGTGTGTACCATTTTATACATAATCGGCACAATGATAGATGACTGGAGCTTTGCCATAAACGAACCTGCTTCATCCATATCACTGCTCCCAATGATGCCATGATCTATATGGATTCTTTTCCGCTGAATCAGAAGGGATACAAAACTTCCTCCAAGGGAACATCCATACGCTGCTTTAATTCTCCCACCATACTTTGTTCTGATTTCTTGCTCAATTTTTTCACATTCATCTTCCATCGAATAAAATTCTGTTTTCTCGTTTGGATCAAATCCATCATAAGAAACTGCTACCGTATAAAAATAAGAATGTAACCCATCCAGTACATGATCAAAGCTACTATACAGGCAACAGGTACCGGGAAATAAAAATATCACAGGTTTACGATTGTCTCCACTTTCATAAAATTTCATAGCTAGTCTCCTTCAGGCTTTTCTGACAACACAATGCATCCTCATACCTTTGCGGATTTCAAATTTTTCTACTTTTAATCCTACTTTTCTGCAGCATTTCATGACCACATCTCTTGTTGGAACCCGAACATCTCCATGTCCGCATATATTTGCCAGAGGCATTTCCAATGTATTCATCAGCCATACCAATACTTTATTGTCACTGGTCACATCCCGCAGGATCAATCTTCCATTTGGGCGAAGACATCTTTTTACACTGTCAAAAAATGCCTGTGGATCCGGATAATGATGAAAACTCATAGAACAAATAATTGCATCAAATGAATCATTTTCAAAAGGAAAGTTCTCACAGTCTCCTACAACAAACGTTGCATTTGAAATGTTTTTCTTTTTTGCCTGTTCAATCATGGCCGGAGTCAAATCCAGACCTGTATAATGTCGGTCTGGATATTTTTCTGCTAATAAAGAAATCATCGGAGCCGGTCCACATCCAGCGTCCAATAAATCTCTAAATGGCTCTTTCTTTAATTCTTCCAAAATATCCGGATAGTCCTTCTTACACATTTCGTAAATACCCGCATGGTTACTTTCATATCTTCCTGCTGCTTTTGTAAATTCAGCAATTGACAGTTTTTTGTATTCTTCGTTTTTCATGTTGTTTTCCTCAAATCACACCTGCACCATAAACCAATATTTTCATAGAAATCTGTCCTCTTTACATTGTCCAGTAAATCGCTATCATATATGTTAGTTTTATCTAACCTTAATTTTCTAAAAAACCGTGTGAAAACAAAACTGTAATTCCACACGGTTTCTTTTCTTATGTATTCAGTATATCACTTTTATCTGGTTTATCAACCAGATTTTGTCTCAATTTGTTACGCATTGCGTAGCCATTTGGAAAGACCAGTACATCGTTTTCGAAATATACACCAGAGCACATTCTCTGCTCTAATCTCTTGGTGTTAATCCTACATACATATCTTTGTACTGTTTTGCACTCTTTTCCCAGGAAACATCTTTATTCATATCGCGGATCACCATATCATCCCAGGATTTTCTGTTCTCGAAATAGAGCGTCTTTGCTCTGTTGATCGCATCGTAAAGCAGCCCGCTTTCATATCTGTCAAATGTAAAACCGTTTCCTGTATTTTCAAACATATTATAAGGCTGAACCGTATCTTTGAGTCCTCCGGTCTCTCTTACAATCGGAACTGCACCATATCTCATGGCTATAAGCTGTGTAAGTCCACATGGTTCAAATCTTGATGGAACCAGAAGTGCATCACATCCTGCATAAATATTGTGAGCCACATTTTCATTGTAAGCAATATATGCACAGAAATTGCCTTTATATTTGTTTTCATAATAGCGGAATGTATTTTCATACTGAGAATCACCAGTACCAAGAACAACCACCTGCGTATGTTCATCCATAATTCCCGGGATTACGTCATTTACAAGATCAAGACCTTTCTGGTTGGTGAGACGTGAAATAAGTCCGATTACCATCTTATGCTCATCTACATCCAGCCCCAGAGATTCCTGAAGAGCTTTTTTATTAATCTTTTTATTCTTTATTGCTGACTTCTCATCATAATCAGCAGCTAACAGCTTATCAGTTGCAGGATTCCAGATATCCGTATCAATACCATTCACAATTCCCAGAATCTTATTGTTGTGATATCTTAAATGCTCTGCAAGTCCCTCTCCATATTCCTCTGTCTGAATTTCCCATGCATAAGTATTACTTACAGTTGTAACTTTGTTGCTGTAAGCGATACCACCCTTTAACATATTGGCATCCAGCCAGTTCTGGATCATGCAGTCCTTATTAAATACATAATCAGGAAGTCCTGACCAGTATTGAATCTTTTTTCTGTCATAAATACCCTGGAACTTCAGATTATGTATTGTGAGTACTGAAATTGCACGTCCTACATCTGTATCCTGAAAACAGGTTCTCAGATAAAGTGGTACTAAAGCTGCCTGCCAGTCATGACAATGCACGACATCAGGAGTCCAGTTCAGATAATTAAGGGCAGCAAGGGCAGCTTTTGCAAAATAACAGAATTTCGGAATGTCATCTATGAGATTCGTATATGGATTTCCCCAGGAGAAGAACTCATCATTATCTATAAAATCATAGACAACCCCATCCTCCTGATATTCCATAATTCCCACATAATACTGCTTTCCATCAGAGCAGAGATTCATATCAAAGGAACCCCTGTATTCCATCTTTTCCTGAAATTTCTGAGGAATACATTTGTATCTTGGAATAATGACCTTAACATCAATGTTTAATTTTGCCAGACTCTTTGGCAGGGCAGACATTACATCTCCCAATCCGCCGGTCTTAACAAATGGATAACATTCTGATCCAATGAAGGCTACACTTCTTCGCGGTCCCAGATCAGGCTGTCTCGTTGGAATGTTTTGTTCAACAGATGGCTCCTGAATAATTACGGCTTGCTTAACAGAAACATTCTCTACTGTTGGAGCAACAGTCTTAACAGCTTTTTGAGGACTGTTTTTTGCACTGCTTTTTACACTGCTTTTTACGCTGTTTCTTGCATTGCTCTTTGTGTTACTCTTTGTATTACTCTTCGCATTGCCTTTGGTACTGCTTGTTTGAACTGTTTTTTTTCTCATATCATTGATCTCCCTTTTGCATTTTACAAAGTCCGAAATCTATTACGTCTTAACTAAAATGTCCTCCGGTAAGTTCCTGATAAACATTCATTTTGCAGATATTTATCATTTCCTGTTAATCTCAATTATAACACAAAATGCGCAAAGTAACTATTATTATCTGAATGATACAAGCTGGTTTATTCCTTTTCATTATATCTGCCTCTTTTATTTTACAGATACACTACATAGAAAAAGGGATCTTCCACTCAGTCAATTTGAATAAAAAACATAATCTGTTTTTATTTCACGCATTCCATAATTATCATCTCACATCTGTCATATCCAAGCTGTGAGCTGTTCAGGCACAGTGTGTAATTGCTGGCTTTTCCCCAGTTCTGATCTGTGTAAAAGTTATAATTTGTTCTTCGCCTTTTATCTGTGTCTGCCATCATTTTCACAGCTTCCTTCTCTTTTACATTGTATAAACCAGTGATACGCTTTATTTTTTCCGGCATGTCCCCATGAATAAATACATTCAGCACATCATCCCGGTCTTTCAGTATATAGTCTGCATTTCTTCCAATGATCACACAAGGCTCCTTCTCAGCCAATTCTAAAATAATATTTCTCTGCACCTCATACACCATGTCTTCCACAGATTTTCCTGTGATATCACGACCGGAAAATGCATATGCGAACAAACCTTTTTTCGGAGATAATTCCGCATTTTCCTGAATATATTCCGGTGATAAGCCGGACTTTTCTGCAATCTGACCAATGATATTTTTATCATAATAGGCAATTCCGAGTTTCTTTGCCACTTCTTCTCCGATAAAACGTCCACCGCTTCCAAATTCCCTGCTGATCGTAATAATTCTTTTTGCCATCTCTGATTCCTCCTAGTTTAAAACATCAACCCTATTTTTTCTGATTTTCTTTAAAAATACATATCCCACAAAACATGAAATTATTTCAGTAATTGGAAATGCCCACCAGATCAACGAAACTCCCATCTGACCATTTCTGACAAACAGAGAAAAGATTCCCGCCAGTGGCAGGATAATAATCAGCTGTCTCAAAAGTGAAATCACCAGTGATTCCAGGCCACCATCCAATGCCTGGTAAATTCCCTGATAAGCAACATTAATTCCGGCAAACAAGAAACTCACTGAAATCACTCTCATCGCGGCAATAAAATATTCTCTTGACTGTCCTGCATTAAACAGCATTGCAAACGCTCCGGGGAAAATCTCCGTAATTGCAATTCCCAGAATCATTAATGCAATAGTATAAATAAGTCCATATTTGATACCATCCTGAATTCTCTTTTTACTTCTCATTCCATAAGCAAATGCAATGATCGGAGTGATCGCATCTCTCAGACCAAAAGCAAGGAAGAGAACAAACTGCTGGACTTTATAGAACAATCCATAGGCTGTCTGTGCTGATGGATTAAATTTAAGGATCAGATTCATCACATAAACCATAATGGACATCAGAGCCTGCGCAATAATTGCCGGAAGTCCGATTGCATAGATTTCTTTTATAACACCAGCATTCGGTTTCATGTATTTCGGTCCATGCCCGAATTCCTTATTCAGTTTCATGTGAAAAACAAGCAGCAATACAGCAGAAGCGACCTGACCAATTACAGTTGCGTAGGCTGCACCTTTCACTCCCATTTCAGGGCAAGGCCCAATACCGTAGATCATAATCGGATCAAGAATGATATTTACAACAGCACCAACCACCTGTCCGATTGTAGAATAAAGAGAACGACCTGTTGCCTGTAATAGCTTTTCAAATAAAGAAAAGAAAATAATACCAAAAGAAATCACACAGCATATCCGCAGATAGCTGACTCCCATTTCAAGTACTTCTGCATCAACTGTCTGTGATGAAATATATACTTTCACTCCAAAAATACCAAACAGTAAGCAGACCACATAAATGATCACACCCAGGAACAGACTGTTTCCTGCTACCTTTGCAGCCTTTTCCCTGTTTCCCTGTCCAAGTGTCCTTGCAAGAAGTGCATTGGTTCCTACACCTGTTCCGATTCCTGCCGCTACCATAAGCATCTGAACCGGAAATACCAGAGTGAGGGCATTTAATGCAGCTTCACTGCCCACTCTCATATTTCCTACAAACGCACTGTCTACAATGTTATAGACCGCCTGCAATGCCATGGATAAGATCATAGGGATTCCCATCTGGATCATCAGCTTATTCACCGGCATATCCTTCATTTTGTTGCTTTCTGCCATTTTACTTTAACTCCTCTCTTTTCTGCACAAAAAAAGTGCGCACCCTGTCACATAAGCTGGACTTACGCTGACAGGCTACACACTTTTTTCATAGCAAATATTCTATTTAACAAAAGAAAAATGAGTAGCATGAAACTGGATTTACGCTCATCTGCTACTCGTTCATTATCATTATATTTCCTGTTTTTTTAAAAGTCAAACAAAATATTTTTTATAATGCATATCAATCTATTTTATTTTGATCGATGTAATCAATAATCGTTTTACAGATTTCCTGTTTTGGCTTTTCAAGTGCAACTCCCAGTTCCATATATAACAGATTTTCTGCTATCTGGAAATACCTTGCATCTGTAGCAGTACACTTTTTCCCCTGTGCAAGTCTTTTCTGCTTCCGCTGATAAATCATTTTTATAATAGCAACTAATGCCTCAGGGTTATTTGCTCTTACTGCTTCTTTATAATTTTGTTCCCTCATTTTTTCATTGTTTGTCCATGCTGTCGGGATATCCGGAATTCGTTTGATCAGATTCCAGGCTTCTTCTTTTGTCAGACATAATCTCAGTCTTGAATCTGAGCTTGAAACAGGAACATATATTTTTTCCTTTTCATCTTCTACTGGTTTCATCAGATAATATAACTTATCGTTTTTTTCATCCTGCGGATTCAAATATAAAATATTTTCTATTTTACAGATACCTGTAACTGATTTGCTGACAAAGTCTCCAATTTCATATTTCACAAAATCCACTCCTTGCTGACTGGCATTCTTATTCCGTAAAAGTATAACGTACAAAAGAACCCTGATTGTCTCCTGTTACTATTACAACATCTCCACTCTCATTGCGTGTGGATTCCAGAATCGGAAATCTTCCATTTTCTTTTACATAGGCTTCCGGGCTAGCTGCTTCTGCCTCGATCAAAGTTTTTTTACTGTATTGTTCTCCTCCACACGGATTTATATCCTCAATAAAAATTTCATACTCATGCATATGCAGTTCCTCCTGAAATTCATTTTATAAAAACAAGTAGCATAACTGTTGTTTTCCGACTCATTATGCTACTCGCCCTTATTTTTATTATAAAACCATTTTACTTTGATTTCAAAAGCGTTTTTTACTAAAAATGTATCTTCTGTTTTTGGGCATTATTACTATGTATTTTCATATCCTGCGGCATCAGCGGATGGTTACGCAGGGCAAATATCGTATCTTCGTGGATTTCCTGATCATTTTAATACGAAATTTTTTAATTCATCTCTCTTTTTTACATGAAGCTTGTTAAAGATATCTGTAAGATAATGCTTCACTGTGTTTAGGGATACCCCCATGTGTTCTGCGATCTCCCGGTTGCTCCAATCCCGGCAGGCCAGCATGGCAATGGAAAATTCCATGGTAGTCAGAGCGTCTGTCACAGGGTTGTCTGATGCAGGATTGTGAACCGCCATCCATCCACGGCTGAAGGTAATAACTGCATCCGATATTTTTCTGTACATCTCCGGATTTTCTTTGCGGATGCAGGACTCCAGAAGTCCCTGGAGAAGTCCGTGGAGTTCGATAAACGGCTCGATAAGCTCATCCTTCACTGCCAGTTTCCATGCAGTGAGTATGGCTTTTTCTGCTTCTGCCTGATTCTTCAGACTGATTTCACACATAGCAGTTACACAGTAAAGATATATCATCCCAACAGGATAAATTTCTTTACAGGAAAACAGTGCCGCATCACAGATTCCCAGCGCTCTGCTGTATTCACCTTTCAGATAAAGGTCATGGGAAATTACATTGGCAGCAAAAATTCTCAGTCCCTGAGGCAGACTGCTCATATATTTCTTCATATCCGGCAGTTCCTCTGTAGAGAGATGTAAAAGAACTGTTCCCATATATCCTGCAAATACACAGTATGCTGTATTTCTCTCAGAAGTGGGAGCTTCCATCTCTTTTCTCAGACATTCCCGGATAATCTCAAGGCCACGTTCAGATGCCTTCGCGTTTCCCAGTGTGAGATTAGAGTACACATAGAGCATACATGCAGACAGCTTCAGTTCCAGCCGGGAACTCATAATATAAATCTCCACCAGATCACTGCATTTCTGCGCCTGCCCTGTGAAATAATAAAATTCTGCAATAGCGATCTCCCGGAAATCCCTGTCTGCAAAACTCTCTGCTGCTTTTCTTGCATTTCCTGGCTCAAATGCTGTATTTATCAGTGGTAATACTGTATTTTCCGTCATATATCCACTCTGCCATGTCCTTTCTCTCTGTATTTTTTTATATTACCACCTTTTTCCTGTTTTTTCTATAACACTTATAAATTCCCGGAACGAAAAAAATACCGGATCAGGCCTGTTTGGCTCAATCCGGTATTTTTTCATTTCACAGTTAAAACCCCATCAGGATTATTTTACAGTGATTTTCAGAGCTTTGTATACGCCATTCTGTGCATATACCCATATTGTGCAGGTTCCTTTGCCTGTTGCTCTGATAAGGCCATCCGGGGTAACGGTGGCTACTTTTGTATTGCTGCTTTCGTAACAAAGTTTTCTGTGGCGTGCAATCTTCTTATCTTTCTTTACTTCTTTTGCTTTTATCTGTGCGGTTTTTCCCATTTTCAGGGTGATCTTTGAAACATTCTTCTTATTTCCAATCTGGGTTACGGAAACAGCTTTTGCATTTCCGTATTTACCGCCTCCGGTGACTGCATGTACAGATATGGACGTGTCTGTCACTACCTTTTTGCCATTTACCATTCTGTAGGCTTTTACCACATATTTGTAGTAAGTACCTTTTTTCAGATCCTTCTGGGTCCATGTGCTGATATCTCCACCGGTGATAGTGGCAAGCTTCCTGTACTTGTAAGACTTTGTACCTGTATTACAGCGGTTGCCGTATACGAAATATCCATCTGCATCCTCAATGATGTTCCACTGCAATGTCACAGAAGTTTTTGTCTGTTTTACAGAACGAGCTCTTAACCTTCTGAAGCCTGTGGTCTTATTGATCGTGGGTTCATCCGGGACTTTCACTGTGATCATAATGGAAGCTGTAATTTTTCCATCCTCTGTTGTAACTGTGATCTCTGCAGTTCCATTTCCCACTGCTGTTACCTTGCCGTTTTCATCTGTAGTGGCAACTTTTTCGTTATCGGATTTCCAGATCAGTTTCTGTAAATCTGCATTTTCAGGCTCGATCTTTACTTTCAACTCTGTGGATTCACCAATCTTTGTCAGGGTTTCTTTCTCTGCTTCTATGGTAAGCTTCTGGATTTCCACAGGGATTTTCACTGTTACGGAAACTGTCGCTGTGTAACTGCCGCTTACAGATGTTGCGGTAATGGTGGCAGTTCCGTTTCCAACTGCTGTTACCTTGCCGTTTTCATCTACAGTTGCTACTTTCTCATCGCTGGATTGCCAGGTTACACGCTTATTGTCTGCATAAGACGGTGTCACCTCTGCGGTAAGTTGGGCGGTTTCATCTTTCTTTGTTAAGGTAAGAGTATCCGGAGATACCTTAATGCCTGTTACCGGGTAGCTTGGTGCATAATAAGTATCCTTATACGCAATGGCATATGTGGAAAATTTATCTGCTATAAATGTAAGTGTATTTCCATTTTGAGTACACTGAACATTACTTATTTCGTCGCCATGTACACGAATCATATAGTAACTTCTTACTGTATTTTCCTGTGTCTGCCTCAAATTATCCGGAATAGAAATTGTAACATACTGAACGTTATCTTTTAAATCATTAATTCCTACTGTTCTGCTGTATGTTCCTTTAATGTCTTTGGCAATGTATGACACAAACAATGACAGATCCAAATATTTTCCAATTTCTGCATCAGATGGAATACTACTATTTCTATCAGTTATAAAATTTTTGATTTTATTTACATCATCCGGAATTTCTGATTCATTTTTAGCTTCCATCTGTAAATAAAATGTTGCATTATAAGAAGATCCATCCGGTTTATTTATCAAAATGTTTTTAATTTCTGCATCTTCTGAATCTGAAAGATTTTCCTTAAATATAGATTCTGCCTTATCTCCGGGAATTGGATTCAAAGAAGGTGACAATCCCTCTACGTTCGGGTTAATAATAACCGCAAAAGTGATATTTCCATCAGATAGTCTTTTAATGGATGTAACCCTTTTACTTATCTGTCCTGCATAATTTCCAGTTCCAGCAATGATAGCATTATATTTATCATTATTTTTTTCTACATTAATTGTATAATCTGTGTTTTCTTTCAGTTGTACTTTCTTTCCGCCGATATTGTCAGAGATAACTGCTTTAAACCCTTCAATTGAGTCACTGCTGATATTGATCACTGCCATTTCATTGGTAATTTCTTTAGGTAAAATTTTAAATTCATGCTTGCACTCAACCGACTCAGGTAATTTATAATTTGCACTAGACGTACCTGTCAGTCCAGTTGCAGTCGCAGTATATGCCTGATCACTGGCGTCACTCTGTACACCCTCTACAGTAACGAGGCACTCTTCACCACGTACAAGATTTTCCACTTCTGCAACCGGCACCTGTTCTTCACCATTATAAATAAATTCAGATGTTCCCCAGTTAAGTTTTACAGTTCTTGGTTTGATCTCTACGGTTGCCTGACCTGTTGTGGTAGCATATCCATCTTTTTCTATCTTATAGTCTACAGTCTTTTTACCTCCGGTAACATCTTTATACTTATTTAAATTTAAATAAGTGATCTTTACATCCGTACTCTCCTCTTTGGGAGTTATTTTAATTCCATGAGTCTCTCCATCATATTCCCCGGAATAGTTTTCTACTATAACTAATGTTCCTGCTTTTTTTAATTCTTTTGTTTTATTACATCCACTACGACTACACTCATACAACTGCCTTTCAGCATTATCGTCTTTTAACTTAAAATCATGGTCAGAAAATGCTTTCCCACTCGTTGTTTTACAGTCCGGGCAAATCACAGGCGTGGTGCAGTCATTGTCATCTATTGCATTTGTGTGTTTGCAAGATTCCAATTTAATATATTTATATTTTCTGAGACCGCCATTCTTATTCCATAACTCTCCACCATTCGCTTCAATATCTGTGTTAACAGTCAGTTTATAATTCTCCAAAAATTTTTTCAGTTCGCTTTTATAAAAGTTATTAAATGCAAATCCACCATAGTCACTACCTCGTGAAATAATCACTGGATTTCCGTTGATTATACAATCTTTTCCGTAATCTTTCCATCCAACTCCAAAAGAAGCGCCCCTTGCCGTAATCTTTACCTGATCACTGACTTCCTTCAAAAGTTGAATTCCTCCGGCTTTTTCACTAAAAACAGAAACATCTGCGTTATCTTTTATTCTTACTTCATCATCGGAAAGAATAGCATCTTTGTATTCACCTCTTACTTTAATATCCAATCGTGCAGAACCATCAATCAATATTTTATTTTTGCTTCTTATACCGTTTCCAAATACATTTATATTTATTTTTCCAGCATGGATTTCAACAGAGGATGTCTTTTCATTCGATATCGGTATAATACCTCCTGATAATGATTGTACTTCTGTCTCAGTATTATTGATTTCCAGTTCTCCTCCGTTCATAGTAAATTTGCAATTTCCATATTGAGCAATTCCTCGTATATGATTCTTTCCATTTCCATATAGTGTAAAACTAAGACTTCCACCGTTAAGAGTTACATTTCCTTCTGCAGCGATTCCTTCACTCTTTATATCAGCTGAAATATTTCCTGAATCAAATATCAAATTTGAACCTGAATTTGTAGAAAATGCTTTTCCTCCATATTTCATGATAAGACTTCCATTTCCTTGAAATCTCAGTCTTCCTCCGCTATTCATAGAAAAAAATACACCCGTAGTTGTGTCCTTCCGACTATCATTATTAATAAACTGATTATTACCTATGAGCATAACAGTAACATCATTACACAACCGAATTCCACCATTTGAAGACATATCATCATAATTAATAGTAGCATTTTCAAATATTAATTGTTTTGTCAATGCATTCCAGGTAACAGTTCCATCTCCTGCCTTATATGTCTTATCCTCAGTCGGTAAGCTCCACCACCAATCCAACGCTACATTTTTGACATCTGTCAAATCCGTTGTTTCTGTCCCATTAGCAGCATATCCTTCAGCAGGATTATCGGAAAACATTTCTACTGTTTCCTCATCTCCAAACATATCTGTTGTTTCTGTCTGAGCAGAATCTTCCTGAGTTGCTTCCTGTACTATTTCATCTTCACTGTCAGGTGCTGTAAATTCTGCTGCATATGAAATTGTTCCCGGAACTACAGAATTTACTACCATTGCTGCTGTTAATGCAATCACAAAATTACGTCGCCATTTTTTTCGTAACTGTTCTTTTTTCATATTTACCCCATTCCTTTCTTCACATATGATCTTATGCTGATGTTGCTGAATCAGATCTGATTACCCCCGGAACATTCTCTGCTTCCCTCAAATCACCAATTCAGCCAAGTTTCTTTATACTAATAATTATAACATTTTCTTAGGTATTTGATAATGCACTTTTCGGCACCAAAAAGTGCCCCCGTATAGCAAATGCGGCGGCAGATGTTGCCTGAAAAAACCCTTGGGAAAAAGTTTCATTTTGATACTTTGTATGTTAAAATGAAACATATCGTATCAAGTGAGAGGTTTTTACAGATGTCTAAAAAGAAATATAATCTGAATACAATTTACATCTCTGAGCGTCTGCAGGAGAATCTGAAGCCGATTTCACAATCTGCATTCACTGCTGTGACTGCTCCCATGGGATATGGAAAAACAACTGCCATCAGCTGGTATCTGGACAAACAGAGCAAAAACGGAAATTCCTGTGTGATCCGGATCAGTATTTATTCTGATAATCTGTCTGTTTTCTGGCAGAGCGTTCAGAAGGCATTTGCCTTCACAGGGCTTGATTTTCTGGATAATTATAGCTGCCCTTCAGATGCTGCCAGTGCCGGGATGCTTGCTGATGAGCTTTGTTATTCCCTGAGCGGTCAGACCTCTTACTACATTTTTATTGATGATTTTCATCTGCTGGGTGAACCTCATGTTGCAGATTTTTTTTGTATGCTTGCCAACAGACTGCCTGAAAATATCCACCTGATCGTATCCGGCAGAAATGCTTTTCTGTCCGGAAAAGAGATTCTCCGTCTTGGCAAAAAGTTATATCAGATCCATACCAGGGATCTGTGTCTAAATCGCCGGGAGCTTTCTGTCTATACCCATCGCTGCGGTGCCAGCCTGAACGAAGATCAGCTGAACACGCTTCTCTATTCCAGTGAGGGGTGGTTCTCCGCAGTCTATCTGAATCTCTGTACCTTTTTTGAAAGCGGACATTTTCCTGACCATACTTCTAATATCTATGATATGTTTTCCTCTGCCATGATCGCACCTCTTTCTGATGCGCAGCAGGAATTTCTCACTGTTATGGGACTTGCAGATGAATTTACCGTTGAGATGGCTCTTTTTATTACAGGGAATCCGGAAGCCGGACAGATTCTTTCCCTTATGACCAGACAGAATGCTTTTATCACTCCTTTGCCCGATGGAGTCAGCTTCCGTTTTCACCATATGATGAAGGAATGTACACAGCGTGCCTTTGCCATGCTTTCCCATGAAAAACAGACAGATTTCCGGAATCGTTACGGACAATGGTATGAATCCCGGGGACAGTTTCTGCAGGCACTTGCTGCCTATAACAAGGCTCTTAACTATGATGCAGCACTTGCTGTTATCCAAAAGGATGCAGGAATCCTCCTGGCTTCTCTTTCGCCGGAAAAGGTTCTCGCATTTCTTGATGTCTGTCCAACAGAAATCCTGAAGAACAGGCCCCTGGCCCTTCTCGTATTAATGCGCCGTATGTTTACCTGGCATCAGATTCCCAAAATGCTGGAACTGAAGCAGCTTCTGACAGATACCATAGCTGAAGATAACACTTTGTCCGAAGATGAGAGAAAGAATCTCTCCGGAGAATGTGATCTTATTATGAGTTTTCTGATGTATAACGATATCACCGGTATGAGCGTTCTGCACCGTCAGGCCAGTTCCAAAATGACCAGACCTGCCATCAGTATCCGCAAAACAGGAAGCTGGACCTTCGGTTCTCCTTCTGTTCTGATGATGTTTCACCGCAGATCCGGAACCCTGGATGCAGAACTGACAGCTATGAATGAATGTATGCCCCACTATTACAGGATTACCCAGGGGCATGGACAGGGCGCGGAATTGCTCATGAATGCAGAGGCAGCATTTATGCAGGGAAATTTTTCAGATGCACAGATTCTGCTGGAGCAGACTTATTCCACCATTGCATCAAACGGACAGCACAATATTTCGCTCTGCTGTGATTTCCTTGCTGCAAGGCTTTCCCTTTTTCAGGAGGGCGTCACCTTTGTGAAGAACCCTGAAGTAAAGCGTAAGGAGCTTCTGTCTCTCCACAATATGATGTGGCTGAATATTTTTGACAGTACTTATGCTTACTACTATGCATTGATTAGAATGTCGGAAAAGATTCCTGCATTATTCAAAGACCATATGTTATCCACTGTCAGCTTTCTCTCTCCCTGCAGACCTATGATGGAAATGATCGAGAATCAGGTCTTTCTTTCACAGAAAATGTACGCAAAAGTTATAGGCAGAAGCGAAACGCTTCTGCCTGTCTGTGAGAAGATGCACTATGAACTTGTGTCTCTCCACGTTCAGATCCAGACCGCTGCTGCTTACGCAATGCTGGGCAAACATCATGATGCACGACAGCTTCTGCAGAAAGCCTTAGGACACGCCATGCCGGATGGCTTTCTGATTCCGTTTGTAGAAAATTATACCTATATCAAGGACGTGCTGAGCAGTATTAATTCCATAGCATCAGAGCCTTTCACAGACCGGATCCTTTCCCTTGGTTCTGTTTATGAACAACACTGCCTCCGCCTGTCCAGCCGTAATTACAGGCCTGAGATCCTAAATATGCTGAACAGCAGAGAAGCAGAAATCGCAGCTTTGATCACCGACCGTCTGAGCAACCGCGAAATCGCAGAGAGGTTATTTCTCTCTGAAGGCACTGTGAAACAATATGTCAACCAGATTTATTCCAAGTTGATGATCAACGGTGATACACGCACCAAAAGGAAACAACTGGCAGAGCTGATTTCTTCCATAAACAAGGGCCTTACCTGACACTTTGAGAAAAAAAAGCAAGGAAATTCACATGACCAAAGTCTTGCGATTTCCTTGCTATTTGGCAAGAATTACAAATTTAAAGTTTTTTACTTATTTGCATTTCTGTTTCCTTGAGAATATCCTCGGGAATCTCAGTTTTATTCAGCATCATGTCTGCTCCCGGATTACGATAGAAGGAAAAATCCCTATCTCCATCCGGATATGTATGTACCATAGCAAGCGTAGTATGAATTTTTTCATCTGTACATAATCCAATGTCATCAATTCCTGCTTCTTTTATGGCTGCTCTCAACTGATCTCCAAAAAAATCATTACCAACCTTACCAATAAATGCTGTATTATGTCCCATTTAGAACGCTTTATTATAATAAATCATATTTCACTATATCAAGCTTAGCTGCACCATCAGCAAAGAAAGAAATCCCCTTTGCTTCCTGCTTTGTAAGAATAACCGCAGACATAACCTGCTCGCCGTCATTAATAAATACTTCCACACTAAACTTATCCAAAATCACACGCAGTTTTAGTTCATTGCTGTCACCGTTTACCAGACAACTGCTCTGATGAACCAGCGCCCGTTCGCTTCCTGAGAATTTTCTATCGATTTTTAAAACAGATTCATCCGGACGGAAGCATAATGTAGAATGATATTTCTCATTCTCTGCAAAACAGAGTTCAAATTTTTTATAAAGATTGTCTTTATCTGCCGGTCGTATCACAAGTTCCAGATCTACCGTTCGTCCTTCAATCTGATCCAGTGTGAGCCTGGTATCTTTTATCACAACATTGTTATACTCGACTTTGTTTGCACGCATGGCATTAAGTTCTCTGACCGGAACCTGATACAATCTTCCGTTTTTAATAGACAGTTCTCTTGGAAGACTCATTTGTGCGAACCATCCAGAGTCATTGCATCGATATGCAAGCGTATCCCAGTTCTGCATCCAGGCGATCATAATTCTTCGTCCATCCGGCGCAAGCAGTGTCTGCATTGCGTAATAGTCAATTCCATAATCAACACCTTGACAAAACTGTTCCTTTAAAGTATGTGTCTCAGGATCCAACTCCCCAATAATACATAACGTTCCATTTCCATTATGAAATTCTAATCCTTCCGGAAGCATATCCTGTGGACTTGTCAGAAGCACATATTTGCCGTCCAATTCAAAGAAATCCGGGCATTCCCACATTTTTCCATAACGATTTTGATTCTTTGCCAGAATGCTTACAAATTCCCATTCAAAGCCATTTTTACTTCTGTAAAGAAGGATCTGTCCGCTTCCATCAGCCGGACGACTTCCTATAACACAATAAAAGTTTCCATCGTTCCCTTTCCAGATTTTGGGATCACGAAAGTCTACTTTACTAGCCCCCTTTGGAAGATCTTTGGCTGTCAGAACCGGATTCTTATCATACTTTTCATAATCCTTACCATCTCCAACTGCCACTGCCTGTGTCTGAATATCCCTTACAGTTCCGTCTTCCAGTTTCTCCTGATTTACAGAAGTATACATAAGCAACTGTCTGCCATCCTCTAATTCTATGGCACTTCCTGAAAAACAGCCGAATTTATCATAATCTTCATCCGGTGCCAATGCAGTCGGAACATAGTTCCAATGCAATAAATCCTTACTCACTACATGTCCCCAGTGCATACTGTCCCAATGTGTGCTATACGGATTATACTGGTAGAACAAATGATACTCTCCTTTATAATAGGAAAATCCATTTGGATCATTCATCCAGCCAACATAAGGAGTTATATGAAAGGCTGGTCTTTCTTCCTCTTTGATCTGCTGTCCCTGTATAAATTCATATTTTCTTGCCTTTTCCAACATTTCGCTCATATAGTTCCTCCTGTCAAAATGATATCTTCTCTTATTTTTCACTGCTTAATGAATCCTGATACTGGTCAAAATATTTTTGCTTGATTGAAAGGTAATCGGAAAGCCCGTACTTCTCCATTTTTTTCAGATAAGAATCCCATTCTTCATCAATTCCTCCGTTCAGGATCCAATCTGCTTTCTTCTGTTCTGCATATTTCTTAATATCTGTATCATACTGTGACACTTTGTTTGTATCATCAATACTCATAAATACATTAGGATAAACATATTTGCTGTTCATATCCTGTAAATATGTCTCATGCATATTATCCAGACGCCATTTCGCATCTTCCGGCTGTGTTACATATACGCCATAATATTCATTTAATATAGCGAGAGGACCATTTACAGATTGCGCTTCACGTACTTCCACCGGCGACTGATCTCCTAAGTCCATATGCTTTAACATTTTTTCGCCATCTTTGTTTACAGACAGCTCAAAAATATTAAAGGAATCCTTCTCTCCATAGGTTCCCCAGTTATTTTGCGGAGACTGAAGGGGTGCATACATCTGATCGATCCATGCGGCAGCAAGTGCCGTGTTACGGCAGCTGGTAGTAAGCACACATCTTCCTCTGTCAAAACCGCTGGTCTCACTGTTGTTCTGTCTGGTGATATTTCTCATTCCATCCGGTCCGGTCAGTGCCGGAAGCATCACATAATCCGTATTGTTGTCTATATTAGCAATATCCCATGTGAAGCAAAGTCCATAACGGTGATTCTTTCCTTTTGCAACATAAGTAGACCATTCCTGTGTAAATGCTTCCGGATCGATCAGATTCTCTGTCACAAGTTTATGCAGCCATTTGATACCTTCTTTGTATCCTTCCTGAACCGTTGTATAAATCACCTTACCTTCATCTGTTACAGCAAAATGATCTCCTGTGTCCCCATAACCATCTCCGAATCCATTTATTAAGATTGAAGGATCCTGATCTCCGTTATTGATAATAAATGACATTGGTATTACATCACCTTCAATGGAAAACTCTTGTTTCAGATCATCTGCATGATCTCGAAATTGAATCAGTACCTGCTCCAGTTCATCTGTTGTGGTTGGAATCTCAAGGCCAAGATAATCAAGCCATTTCTTATTAATATAAGGAATATCTCCAATGGCCTGAATTGCTTCTTTTCCGGAACCAAGCTGTTCAATCCACGGAAAAGAGTAAATATGTCCATCCGGTGCTGTACACATGGTTCTATATTCCGGGTATTTTTCAAACACAGCCTGAAGGTTTGGCATATATTTGTCAATCAGATTTTCCAGCGGAATAATTATTCCCTGCTTTGCATAACGCAACAGATCATAATCACTCATGCCTGCATTAAACAGTCCATCCGGCAGATTTCCAAACTGAGCCAACGCCAGATTCTTTTTATCTGAAAACTGATCTGATACAAAGCAGGTCCAGTCAATATGAACATTTGTCTGTTCTTCCATTCTCTGGAAAATCACTCTTTTATTTGGATCCTGTGTTGAAGTGGCCGGTGCACTGGTAATAAAAGAAAGCTCCTCTGTTTCTTTCAATGGAAACTGTACATCCGATACCGGTGTATCCGGATTAATCTCAGCATCAAGCCTCTGCTGTTTTCCACACCCCATTATACTTACCATCATTGTTAAAGAAAGTCCAAGTGCAAGCAAACTTCTTACTCTGTTTTTCTTCATATCTGTATCATTCCTTTCTTTAGCCTTTTACCGATCCAACCATAATTCCTTTATCAAAATATTTCTGGAAAAATGGATACATCACTAAAAGTGGTAAACTTGATACTACAATTGTTGCATATTTCAACTGTTCTGCTACCTTTGCCATCTCTGCTGTGCTTTGGATATCTGCAATCATTCCCGGCTGTGGAGTATTCTGCACCAGGATTGAACGCAGTACCAGCTGCAGTGGCTGAAGATTTGCATCGTTCAGATAAATCATCGCATCAAAGTAGCTATTCCACATTCCGACAAATGACCACAGTGCCAGTACTGCAATGATCGGTTTACATACCGGCATCATAATTTTGAAAAAATGCTGAATTTCATTAGCACCGTCAATTGCAGATGCTTCTCTTAATTCTGCCGGAATTGACTGATAATAAGTTCTTGCAAGAATCATATTCCAAACGTTAAATGCTCCCGGAATCAAAACCGCCCATACTGTATTTACCATATGCAGCTGATTGATCAAAATAAATGTTGGAATCATTCCTCCCCCAAAAAACATTGTGATCAGAAAAATCAGATTAAAAAATTTTCTTCCCACAAATTCTTTTTTAGACAGAGGAAAGGCTGCCAGTAATGTTACAAAAACTGAGATCACTGTAAATACAAATGAATACAGAAAAGAATTCAAAAATCCGCGCCAGATCATCTCATTCTCCAGTACTCTTCTATAAGCATCCAAAGTCCAGTCCTTAATATCAGAGCTCAGTCCCTGATTATTCAAAACAGTAGGATCCATAAAAGATGCAAGCACTACATATATAATTGGAATCGCAATAGAAAGTACAAACAGTCCAAGAATCGTGAATCCAATTCCAAGGATCAGACGATCTGTCCTTGAATATTTTCTCTTCTTTTTCTCCATCTTCTCTTCCTCCTATAATCCCTCTCCATCATTCAGCTTCTTTACAACCCAGTTTACAAAAATCAACAGAATTACATTTACAACTGAATTAAACAGACCTACTGCCGTAGAATAACCATAATCACCGTTCAAAAGACCGATGCGATATACATATGTAGATAAAATTTCTGATGCCGGCAGGTTCATATCTGTCTGCAATGCATATGCCTTCTCAAATCCAATGCTCATAATATTTCCTGCCTGCAGGATAAACTGAATTACAATAATGTTCTTAATCGCCGGAAGCTCCACGTACCAGATCTGCTGCAAAAGGTTTGCACCATCCATAACTGCCGCTTCTTCCAACTCTTTGCTCGCATTAGATAATGCTGCAGTATACATAATAGATGCCCAGCCTGCAGTCTGCCAGATTCCACTTGCTATATAAATAGTACGGAAAGCAGATGGCATTGTCATCCAGTTTGTGCTAATCCCAAGCAGCCTGTTCAAAGGTCCTACCGGTGATAACAGCATACGAACCATACCACAAAGTACTATTACAGATATAAAATTCGGCATATAGATCAGAAGCTGTACTTTTTTCTTGATCCCTGTTTTTTGAATACGATTCATAAGTAATGCCAGAATAATCGGAACCGGAAATCCCCATAATAATCCATAGATACTCAGCTTTAATGTATTCATCAGATAGTTCATAAAATCCGGTGATGATAAAAAACGTCTGAAATATTCAAGTCCAACCCATGGACTTCCAAGTACTCCCTTGATTACATTATAATCTTCAAACGCAATCAAAAGCCCTCCCATCGGAAGATACTTAAAAATGATTGTCAGTAAAAGTCCCGGCATTAAGAAAAAAAGATATAACTGCCAGTTTTTCTTCACATACGTAACCTTATTTCTCCACGTCTGCTTGCTTACGGGCTTTGCTTGGTTCTGCACTGTTTTCATGCACTTTTTCCTCCATTCCTTTCATACATTGTTCACAAAACCGGTTAAGTAACCGGTTACTTTATAATCTGATGTTACTACATCACACACTCTCTGTCAATACTTTTCTTCATTAAAATAACCGGTTACGTAATCGGTTATTTTAATATTGCCTTTTTGTATAATAATTGCTATACTAAAAAAAATATTTGCATTTATTTATAAGGAGAATAAGTTTCTATGTCAAAAAAACAGGTGACATTTGCAGATATTGCAGCATATACCCATTTTTCAAAAACTACAATATCAAGATATTTCAATCATCCTGATTCCCTTACACTTGAAAATCAGGAAAAAATTTCTCAGGCCCTTGATATCCTTGGCTATAAAAAAAATAAACTTGCAAAAGTTCTGGCGAATGGAAAAAGTGAATTTATCGGAATCATTATTCCGAATCTTTATCTGCATTATTATTCTGAAATGCTGACACAGCTGCTGTCCAGCTACAGTGATTATCACTACAAATTTCTCGTCTTTAGCAGTGAACATGGGGCTGAAGAAGAACAGCAATATATTGAAGAGCTCCTATCCTATCAGATTGAAGGTCTCATTGTTTTAAGTCATACGCTGTCATCAAAACAATTATCCTCCTATCAGATTCCCATCGTTGCCATTGAACGTGAAGCGGAATATATCAGCAGTGTTACCACTGACAACTATATGGGTGCGCTTCAGGCTACCACTCTGCTGATCCGTGATAAATGTGATATACTGATCCACATCAATGTCAATGTTGAGAAAACAGTTCCTGCTTACGACCGTATTCGCGCATTTAAGGAAACCTGTGAAGAATATCAGGTTCCTTATGATATTGATCTAAGTGTAAGCGGTAATTCTTATCAGGAAATTTTAAATGAAATAAGACGTATTTTTACAAGAATAGAAGAGAAATATCCCAATCAAAAAAAAGGTATTTTCCTTTCCAACGATACCTATGCAAACATGTTTCTTAACCTGATTTTCCAGAAATACCGAGAATTACCCTCTTTCTATGAAATCATAGGATTTGATAATTCTCCCATTGCCAGTGAGGCAATTCTCCCAATCACAACCGTTGGTCAGCAGATTGATATTATTGCACAAACTGCCATGGAGCTTCTGGTTCAACAGATGGAAGAACAAAAAAAACGTTCCCCTAAACCACTGGAAAAGCCTGTCCATAAACAGATTGCTCCAATATTGATTCGCCGTAATACAACCAGTTAAAACTAACCTTTCATTTTTCTCCGGAATACAATCTGTCCCAGAAATATTTCTGCCATATCGGATATTGGAATACTTAATTATTTGGGCAAAAAGGGGATGCCGAAAAGTGGTATTAACCGGCATCCCCTTTATTGATTGTATTATCTTATTTCATATGATCTTTTTCAGTTATTTTGCGAATAACCCGGCATGGATTTCCGGCAGCCAGCAATCATCTCTGCCACTTTTTTTGTTGTTCCACTTGCTCTCATACACTGTATCTGCTGTTGCAGTATGAAGCACAATCTGAACCAGCGGATATTTTTCTTTATATACTTTACATATCCTGGCCAATGTCTTCATCCCGTACTCACCTCCAGCTTTATAATAACGCATGTTTTCTATTCAGCCTTCCCCTCCGGGAAAATAATTTTAAACACAAAGAAGAAAATCACCATGGAAACTCCACCTGTGATAATTGTCACAAGCATGTTATAGACTGCCGGTGCCACATATGCAGATGCAACTGGCATCCACAGATTATTAAATCCATTACAAATCAGTGAAATTACCACCCATGCTATAAAATACCAGATTGCCTGATATACAGGATTTCCATGGCTTTTAAAAGTAATATTTCTCTGAAGCGGAAAATTGATACACTGTGCAAGAAATGACCCCAATTCATAACTGATAAAATAGCCAAGTCCACCACCGATCAGTATATTCCCCGTTGCATCACGCAATACATTATACCCCAGCAAACTCCATGTAAATTTTACTCCAAACAGATTCATGGAAACCTTTGGCCACATAAATTCTGTACCAGCCAGACCAATTCCCAAAATTCCTGGTAAAAATGTAAATACAAGATACTGGAATACTGTCACGCCCATACTGAATATAACAAAATAGAATATCTGATAAAGCCATTTTGCAAAAGTAGCATGTTTCTCTTCAAAACATTTCCATATATTTTTTATATGATTCATCTGCACTTCCCTCCGGCTCCTTTTAATAACTTTTCATATTTCTTATTATTTCTTCTGTTCCTGAAATATCCGCCAACTACTTTTTTTACTCCAAGCATAAAGTGTCCATTCACAGCATCGACAATTCCATATACCATTTCCATACTGACTGCCCCGCCGGTCATCTTGGCAATACCTCTAAATGGCATGTTGTAAATAAATAGAATATTCAGATCTGGTTTCCCCTGTTCTTCACTCTTCTTTTTCATTTTTGTGAGACATCTATATATCAGTCTTGCAAGTCTGCTTTTTGCATAATACATCTGGCAGATCGCATCATTGATTTCCAGATTTCCACTCCATCTTCCGTTCGGTATCTCATGGCCAAGAAGTTCATGAAATTCCTCATCTGATATTTTCTGCACGATTCCTGTATAATAGTAAGGCATTTTTGCCGGATTATACGGATACCCTTTACTATTTCCTGTTCTCTCAGTCGTACCTGTTAAACGAATATCTGCAACACTGGCTCCTACCATAATCTGATAAGTTCCTGTTTCTATTTCCCACTGTCCCGTTTTTATATTCCAATAACGGAATGTCTTATCATCAAACGGAATCCTGAGCTGTCTGCTTTCTCCTGCCTTTAGATAAACTTTTGCAAAACCTTTCAGTTCTTTTTCCGGTCGGAACACGATTGCATTAGGAAGTCCTACATACATCTGAACAACCTCAGCACCGTCTCTGTCACCTGTATTGGTAACCGAAACTTTGATTCCATCCTCTTCTATAATAAGATCAGAATATGTAAATTCCGTATAGGAAAGCCCAAAGCCAAATGGATATTGCACCCGGACTTTTGAAGTATCATAGTAGCGATATCCTACATAAACACTCTCGCGATATTCCGATGTTTTCTCATTACTTGGATAATATCGGAATGCCGGTGTCTGTTCATAAGATATGGGATATGTTTCTGCCAGTCTTCCTGATGGATTCACTTTTCCGGTCAGAATATCCAATGTTGCAGAAGCGCCTGCCTGTCCATTCAGATAGCCATGCAAAATCGCTTTGCAGCAGGTGTGCCATGGCATTTCTATCGCAGATCCTGCACTCAGTATTCCAATAATATTTTCATTCACTTTACTGATATCCTGCAGAAGATCGATCTGATTTTGTGGAATACGCATATGGGTTCTGTCCAGTCCTTCTGATTCGCTGATCTCATCAAGACCAAAGCAGAAAATTACAATATCTGCGTTCATTGCCAAATTTAATGCAAACTTTCTATCATTCTCATCTACATCTCCATTTCTCTGATATCCTCTTGTCATCCCCAGAATATTCAGATCATATTGTTGCAAAATCGATGACATATCTTCTACTTTTGTTGGATTAACCATAGAAGACCCTGCCCCCTGATATCTGGGTGAAAAAGCAAAATCTCCAATAATAGCGATGGATTTTTTGGTATCCAGCGGAAGAATCTGTTTTTCATTTTTCAGAAGAATCATGCTTTCTGCTGCTGCTTTCCTTGCCAATTGATGATGTGCGTTTCTGTCAAAGTTTTTATCTGAAAGCTTCTTCCCTGATGTCAGTTCCATCACTGCATCCACCAGTTCTCCAACTCTTTCATCCAAATCCGCTTCCTTCAGCTTTCCATTTCGGACAGCAGCAATCACTTCTCTTGCAGAATCGTACCCACAGGACGGCATCTCCAGATTTGAGCCGGCAGCAACACCTTTCACATGGTCATTGCTTCCGCCCCAGTCTGTTACTACAATTCCATCAAATCCCCATTCTTTGCGCAAGATATCTGTCAAAAGATGTTTGTCCTCATTAGCATAAATCCCATTAATCTGGTTGTAACTGCTCATGATTGCTTTTGCGTGTCCTTCTTTAACAGCTATCTCAAAACCGGTCAGATAAATTTCTCTTAATGTCCGTTCGTCAACAACTGCATCCATTGCCATTCTCCGAAGTTCCTGACTGTTAACCGCCAGATGCTTCGGACAGGCATAAACGCCTTTACTCTGTATTCCACGAATATATGACGCTGCCATCTTCCCGGAAAGATATGGATCTTCTGAAAAATATTCAAAATTTCTTCCACATAATGGGCTTCTTTTAATATTTAATCCCGGACCAAGCAGGATATTTACATCCATACTTGCTGCTTCCTCTCCAAGAGCCTGTCCAATCTCTTCCCCCAGATCCTGATTCCAACTGTTTGCTATCGTCGCTGCTGTGGGAAAACAAGTTGCATTCAAGGATGCATTCAGTCCCAGATGGTCTCCTGCCCCTGCCTGCTTTCTAATTCCATGCGGTCCATCTGAAAGAAAGATGGACGGGATGGAAAGCCTGTCAATTTCTCTGGTCTGCCAGACAGTTTTTCCACTGAGGATTGCTGCCTTTTCTTCTATTGTCATCTTTTCAACCAATTTTTGCTGTTTCATAACTGTTTTCCATCCCACTTTCATCTTTATTCAGCATTCTTTCTTTTCTTATATCCTCTGATTACCAGTACTTCCATTCCTGCCATGAAAAGTGCTATTACAATGTCGATACCAATTCCTGCTTTTTTCCAGTTTTCCATACCTGTTTCTTCGTGTTCTCCGTCATAAGCCCAGCTGCTTACAACTGTATACATGACATTTTTGCAGGCATTTCTCATCTGAAGTACAGATGTCGGATGCTCCGGATTGGCTACATTGTTCTCTTCTCCGTTGAATGTGGACAACATTACATCTACTCCATTTGCCAAAGCTGCATCTGCATTCATAAATCCATGACCATTGTTTCGGAAGAAGTCTGTAAGCGCCATTCCCCTGAATCCCCATTCCTCTCTGAGTACTGTGTTAATAAGGTTACTGCATTCTCCAGTCCATTTATCTCCAAGGAAGCTCCAGGAAACCATAACTGCATTTGCGCCACCCTGTTTTACAGAAATTTCAAATGGTTTCAGATAGATTTCCCGGATTGCCTGCTCATTTGACCAGACACTTACCATCTTTGCATTTCCCTCATACAGAGCAAAATGTTTGATATAAGAATAAACTCCATATTTTCTTGCTCCTTCTACTGCTTTTGCTCCCATATTTCCTGCAAGAACTCCATCTTCTGAAAAATATTCATAGTTTCTTGCTCCAAATGCGGTTCTATGAGTATTCATACCTGGTGCATACCAGCCCTCTGCACCCATTTCCTGACTGATCTTGCCCATGCATTCACCCCATGCCTGTGCAAGTCCCTTATTCCATGTGGAAGCAACCACAACTTCAATTGGAAATCCAATAGAACCAACTCCTGTAAAGTTGTTATTAATTGCTGCTGGTCCATCGAAATCAAGTGTAGCCACTTTTCCCACAGAGTCCATGGCTGCTGTCTGATAACCAGCCATTGCAATCATATTTGCCATTTCATCAACAGTAAGCTGATCCAGAAGTTTTTCCCAACGAGGATCGTCATAATCAGCATCACGCATATCAGCTAATGTAAGTCCATTATCTGCTCCCGTTGTCGGCATTACATCCTTATCATTGAGATATGTAGTCTTATCAAAGTTGCTGTTCAAATGATATTCAGAAACATATGGCTCACCCAGCTCTGCAGATGCCGGTGCTGCTGTAGCCTCTTCATAATTTGCAAAATGATCTGCTCTTGATAAATATGTCACATCGCCTTTTGCATCTTCAAATACATTTGTTGCTGCAGTATCATCTGATGCTCTTTTATTTTCTCCCTTATATACTACATCTTTATCTGCAGTATAAGTTTTCTGATCCAGCGCAGTATGTGAATCGCTGTTGATAGAAATCACATAATCGCCTTTTTCAAGAACATATGCTTTTGCATTATTCTCATCATAAGAGGCCATATCTTCTATACTGAATGTAACTGTAACAGTCTGAGATTCTCCCGGCTGAAGCAGATCTGTTTTTGCAAACTCAATCAGATTTGCAGAAGATTTCTCAATTCCGCCATTTGTATATGGTGGTTTATAATACACTTCTACTACATCTTTTCCGGCAACATCTCCGGTATTGGTTACTTCTACATCTACAGAAATCTGTCCGTCTTTTTCTTTCAGTTCACCCATTTTCTGTTCAAATTCCGTGTAACTCAGACCATATCCAAATGGATACTGTACAGTCTTATCGTAATCAATCGCACCTTCCTGTGCAGCTGTTTCATAGTACTTGTATCCTACATAAATGCCTTCCACATAATTGGTAAATGCCGGAGCATACACCTGCGCAGTTCCTGCGTTCATTCCTTCAACGGCCATATCTGCCAGATTTGTATACTCCGTTTTTTCTGCATTATTCCACCACGGAGCAGTCGTCATATCATAAACAAATGTATCCGGTGTTTTTCCGGAAGGATTGACTTCACCTGAAAATACTTTACCAAGTGCATTAAATCCCACATTTCCCGTTCCGGGGCACCATACAACAGATTTAATCTGAGGATATTCATCTGCGAAACCAAGTTCAAACTGATTTGCTCCATTATAAACCACAATCACATTATCAAAGTTTGAGCAAACCATATCCACCATATCTCTCTCAGTTTGTGAAAGCTGTAAATAATGCTCTCCCTCAGGAAAATCATCATATTCATCTGAATTATTATCATATGCTGCTTTTCTTACATCCATAGGAATATCATTATGACCTTCACCTGCTTTTCTGGAAAGAACCACAACTGCCACATCAGAATACTCTTTCGCACTTTTAATAAGCTCATCACTGTAAGTATCTACAGGTGGCTCCGGTAATGTCCAACTCTGTTTCTGGATAGACATTTCCGGATTATCTGCACCATAATTGTTATAAAAATCAACCAGTTCCTGGTTAATAGAAAATCCGGCATTTTCAAGTCCCTGATTCAGACTGACAATATCATACAGATCATTAATTCCACCGGAACCAGCTCCACCGTAAGCCGGATTAATAGATTCCCAGCCAAAAATATTCAGTTTTTTTGTTTCATTTAAAGGAAGCAGGCTTTCATTCTTCAGAAGAACAATTCCGTCTTCCATAATTTCTTCTGCTACTTCCGCAGCTTCCTCATTTGTTTCATCGCTTAAAGTTCCATTTCCCGTTGCCAGTCCAATCAACGTAGACATTGGTCCAAAACAGATCATATTCACGCAGACAACAACTGCAAGAACCATTGCGATCGCAGCTTCTCCTCTTATCAGAAATCTTTTGCCCCTGGACATCCTGCGGCATGCGATCATAATTACGATTCCAATTACAAGTGCAGCAATAATACCGATAATATACGGTTTGCATAATTGTAATACCGCCAGAACATCTTCCATTTCAACACTGATCATTCTCTTTTTTCCTCCTTTGACTCTCTCGTCTTTTTCAGGTATCATTTCCTGTTGACATTACTATAACATGGTTATTATTTCGTGCCGTTTTTGGCACAAGATGCAGCAAATATGGCACAAAATACTAAAAAAGGTCCACCGGACCTTTTTGTCGTATGCTTGGCAACAAAAATACCCAGAGCATTACAATACTCTGGGTAAAAGAATCTTTAATTCAAACCAGTTCTGCTGTACTCCAAATACTACAGAACCATCATATTTTTCTACAGCTTTACGAATACTCTTCAATCCAAAACCATGGTTTTTACTATCCTTTTTTGTTGTTGTAATCAGATCCTCTTCATTTTTGGAAATTTCTGCTTCACAATAATTCTCTATCTTGATGAACACAAATCCTTTTTGAGCGGATACTGTCAGATGGATCAGTCTTTTTTCCGGATCTGGAATTAAAATTACATGTTCAATCGCATTATCCAAAGCATTTCCAAATATAGAACATATATCTGTTACATGCATATGATCCAATAATTTTCCATCTGCCACACAGGTAATCTGTATATGATTTTTTCGACAATGGAAAATCTTAGCTGCCAAAATCGTATCAAGTACCTGATTCCCCGTTCTGCTTATATTCTCAAAAGCAGCGATTTCCTTTTCCATGGAATCAATCCATTTTTTTCGTTTCTCTTCATCTGATTCCGCACGAAGTCCCGTTATCTGGTGTTTCAGATCATGGTATTTCATTTGTATGAGATCCAGGCTGTCCTGATAATTTCGGTATTGATCATACTGGCTTTTCAGCATCACGTTCATTACTGAAAGTTCTTTCTCGGCAACATACTCACTGATCCTGCTCTGATAAGCATGCAGGATTGCAATTCCTCCAAAATCGATCAGTGTTCTGATAGAAAAAATATCTGCACGTTCTCTGCTCGCAAATGGTGCATTTTCATTTAAAAAGCTCAGATTACTAAAAGCAAAGATTGCAACAGCCATGATTGCCGCCGCTACTACTTCCTTTACTGTCATCTGTTCAAGATAATTCTGCTTCAAAAGATCTTTTTCTAAATAAATATCAATAGTAAAGCAGCCTCCAAAAACAACCATCGTGATCAGAATTTCAACCCCGAGGCTCTGATTCCCCCATGCCTGTACAATAGATACCATCTGCCACTGCAGCGAAGCTGCAAACTCAGCAAGAACAAATGCACGGGCGCAGCAATAAGCCGCTCCCAGAGGCTTCATATTTCCTCCGACCATAAGAAATCCATACATCATACCTGCAGCGATCACCATACAGGGAATCCACAAAATTTCAGTTACGCTACCTGTCAAAGTCAGAAAAATACTCTGCATTGCCAACATGAAAAGACTGCCTATAAGAAAATGTACAGATTTCATGTTTTCTTTTTTTAGGATATAAAGATAAACCAGACATGATCCCCACTCTGCTATTGCTGTATAAATTCTTGGAATATCCTGATATAACATAGTATCCTCCATTTCGCATGAAATCATTCCATATTGAGGTTTTGCAGAAGCAGATTCATGAATTCTTTTTTTCTAGTTCTGCTGACAGGTATATGTACATTATGGATCACACAATCAGAACCAACAAATCCCTCTACATGATTCATATTTACCAGATATCCCTTTGCACATCGAAAAAAATTATGTACCGCAAGTTTTTCTTCGAGTTCTTTCATCGTAATTCTTGAACAATAATCTCCTCTCGAAGTATGATAAATTACATTATGTCTCTGCCCCTCAATAAAATAGATATCTGCTATATCTATCTTTACAACTCCTTCCCCAATCGGAATCGTAAGAAATTCTTTAACCTCAGAGCGCATACGTCCAACTGCTTTATCCAATTTCTGCGAAAAAGAAAAGTACTCAACTGGTTTTACTACATAATCCATTGCATCAACTTCATATCCACGTACTGCATATTGAATCATATTTGTAATAAACATAATAATTACTTTCTGATCCATCTGACGGATTTTTTCTGCTGCTGTCATACCGTCCATGAACCGCATCTGAATATCCATCAGAATAATGTCAAAACCGCCACTGTAATTCTCAGTGATATCTTCTCCATCACCAAATACCGTAACCTTTATTGATCTTCCCCTTTCCGTTTGATATTTTCGGATATACTCTGTTAATTGTTTTACGTAAATTTCTTCATCTTCCACAATTGCAATCTGTATCATCCTATACCCTCCACAAGAATTGCATTTTTTGTAACTGTTCAATCACACAATATAGTCCCAGGTTTTTATTATTATTTTATAAATAATTTTTGTTTCAGTATATCACTGCTTTTTTCTTGCGTCAAGCGGATGTAATATTACAAATTACAGCTGTATAATCTAGTTTTCTTTTATAATATATCCACAGTAAATCTCCTCATTCTTTAAATAGAAAGTAGAAATTCTGTTAAGTTTTCAATAGCATCTGGTTTTTCTGATAGTTCTTTCCCCATCAGTCCCTCTCCCGTAATACTAGGATCCGCGCCAAGAGATACAGCGACTCGACTTGAATTCCATACAGCTTCATACATCATTTCCTTATTCTCTTTTGTTACTTTATTGAGAACGTAATAAAATGGTTTTCGAATACTTTCCGATAATTCCCCGATTTTTTTGGAAAGCTGTAGGGATTCATAGGATGGATCTATGATTATCAATATCAAATCTACACCGTTATCAATTCCACGTCCAAAGTGTTCAATACCAGCCTCCATATCCATTAGCGCAAATTGGTCTTCTTTAAGCCTGAGATTTTGGATAAATTGAGTCATAACAGTTCCCATAGTACAAGAACACCCTTCATTTGCTTGATGAATTTTTCCACTGCTCATCAGTTTTACACCGTCCTTCAGACTATAATAATCTTCCGGTATATCATCTATTGTCCAGGTTTCCTCAAAAAACTGATGAGTAAATTTTGATAACATCATATCATTTAAAACATTTTGTTTACCACCGAAATAGTCTGTAAAATCTCTGGGAAGCTTCATACCTAGCTGTCGGTGTAGACCATAATTAGATTCATCTGTTATCTCCTTAAATGCTTCTTACTCCACTTCCTCCAGTTCTGTTCCTTCTGGAAGAATATATCCGCAGTTATCACATACTCCATCCTCTGCAAGTATCCCGTCTTTCACAAAGGCTTCAATGCCTCCCGGTTCATGACAGCGTGGACAATCTAATTCCTGTATCTTTTTCTGATTTCTTACATCCTGGCAATTGGCAAATTCAATTTTACCCATAGTGATTCCTCCATTTTCATTCCATATCAATTTGTCTTCGCAAAAAAGTTCCTACCATACGGGAAAATTTGCTGATATTACGAATATAGGCAAAATCTTTTCCATAGATTCTCTTTTCCACGGAGAGCTCTTCTTCATTCCCTACAAAAATACCAATTACGAAAATCCCCTGATTTCTGGCCCGACGCACCTCATATGCAGTATCTTTCACAGCTCCTTCTCCGTCATAGATCTTGGGCTGGCGGGTTCCTGGTCGTTGTATGCTCATATCACAGGGTTTTCCATCACTTAATACGATTAAAATCTTATTTTTTTCCGGTCGCTCCATGAGAGAGGAACAGACTGTTTTCAGTGCAAGCCCATCTCTGTTATTGGCATACGCCCGAAATTGAAAGATTCTTTCATTTGTTTCCCTTGGATCTTCATAATCCCGAAATCTCTGAAGTACTGTATATCCCCAGAAAGCACAGTATCCTGTCACCCGATGAGGAATTCCTGCCTGGCTTAATGCTTCACTGATAATATATCCCTGCGCCGCTACCTGAGCCTGTCTGCCAGCTTGAGAACCACTGGAATCAATCAGGACGTCTATTACAAACTCAGAATCTTCTGATCTCTTTTTTCTATTAAATAACTTGTCATCGTCTGTTCTTCCAATTTTCCATAACCTTTCAGGAACAAGCTGCCCCGCATCAGATCTGCTGACAAAATCATCCTTTCGGATTATAAGTGCCCGTTTCAGTGACTCTGCCAACACAGAAATATTTCTTTTGATGATCCAGTGATTATTTCCATAATAGGCTTTATTTTTTTCAAACTGCAGCTGAGAAAAACGGTATTGATTATTTTTTATCACAGGGTTCTGTAAAATTCCATCTGTAAGATACAGGATACAGTTTTTGTGGATTCCTGTACAAAATTTCCGGTTGACTCTGGCCTGCTCCGATTCACTTAGATACGATTTTCCGTAATTCAGTTCCACATATTCCCGTATCCGTCGCACTGCCTGTGGATTTATATTCTCCGAGCTTTCCGGAACTTCTTCATTTTCCGGAGAGAAATAAAATCTTTTTTTCTTTTTGTTTCTGATATCCAGACTCATCATCTTTTTTTTGAGATTAGAAAGATATTTTTGAATGATGTCTTCCATCTGTTCATCCGTCATGCATTCCTGCCACGCGTCATTGGCTAATGCCATATCCGGTAAATTCAGAATCCTCTCCAAATTTCCATTCCTTTTTTCAAAAGAAGGATCCAGAACATGATTATAAATCTCATCTATCACGTTTATGACATCTTCCGTATTTTCCGCATCCTTCAGAGAAAGAATCTTGTACAATGCAATCTCTGCCTGTGGATCCATTCCCTCATCGTCTGTGTTCTCCAGAACATGCCTTATATACAGAAGCCTAATCCTGTGAATCAGGTCTGTTCCAGCTTTGTCTGATACCTGCTCTTTCTCGGCCTTTTCCAATTCTCTGAACGCCTGTTCTCTGATTTCCTTTGTTCCCAAACGTTCTCGAATGATAAAACGCTTCACTGCAGCATCCATGCATAATCCAGCAAGAGGCAAAAGCATATCTTCTCCAGCAGAAAAATGTAATTTTTTCATCAAATACATGCCAAGTTTCTTCTGATCAAAATATCGTGCAAAGGCACCCTGCTTCACTGCCTCATATAGAACCGTTTGTTTTGAATAAACATATTTTTCTGTGTCCGGTTCAAATTCCATATCATAATCACCACTGACTGTCCAAAAAAGATTTCTGATACGATTGCGGATCTCCAGACGATGTTCTTCCAGTTGTTCCGCCGGCCATCTGACATCCTCCATACAAGTTTACCCCCATATGTCTTTTCCGGTCCAGGAAGATGGGATTCTGGTAGAAACCACATCTTCTACGATCTCTTTTTCAAATACATCAAAACTTTTATTTATGATCCCCATTTGGATTGCATCAATTGGAGAAAGTCCGCTTCTTGTTGCTTTTACAGCAGAAACCAATCCTCTCAGGTCAAGAGATTTTGTTGAGATTTCTCCATGATAAGCTTTGATCTGCAAATCCAGAAACAGTCCTGCAAAAGCTTTCAGTGCACTTTTTTCCCCATCTGGAAAATGTTGTCTTAATACAAAAAGGACACTATCCTCATCCATTTCAGGCATATCAATTACCATAAACCTTGAAACCAATGCTTCATTTAGCTCTCTGGTACCTGCGTAACCATAATTCATCGTGCCGATAAATCGTGTTGCCGGATGAAGTAAAATCCTGTTATATCCTGGAATATCTATTCTGCGCCGATGATCCAGTGTGGCATGCAGTACAGAAACCGCATCATTTTTTGCCATATTGATTTCGTCCAGGATTCCAAATCCTCCAAATTCCGCGCATTGATAGATAGGGCCTTTCCGAAGGCGAACCTCATTATTTATAAAGGTATCCGTTCCAATCAGATCGGCACTGTCTGTATTTACATGAAAAGAAATGTCGTATTCCGGTCTTCCGAATATCCATGCCAGTGTCTCACATAGTACATTTTTTCCTGTAGCTTTCGCACCGGAAAGTAACAGGTTATCTCCCTGAAGAAGCGCTGCTATTGACATTTCCAGAATCTTTTTCCCATAAAATAGGATATCCGGTTTTTCTACCCGTTCCTTTACCTGATCCTCTACCTCATAACGCATGTGAAAATCTCTCAGTTCTCCAATCAGTTCCTGCGCTATCTTCTGGTCTTCTAAATATTTTTCTATTTCTGTCCAATGATTTCTCATGAAGCTTTTCCTTTCTTTGCAATTAGTTATACCAAATCAGATAATATTTCTGTTTACTCAATCATCAAACTTTCAATCCTCCAACTCACAATCCTAACTTCTTTACAATTTCTCCCAGTGCACTTCTTACAGGAGAATCTTTCGGAAGCTGTATGATCGGCTTTCCATTACAGTCATACTGATATACCTGGTCATCATGTGGTACAACCCCTAACAGTTCCAGTCCCTGATTTCGGATTTCTTCCAGAGTTCCGGCATCCAGTTTTCCATCCGGAACACGATTCACGATTAATCCAGTTTTCTGTGGTTTAAAGTTTAACTCCTTCATCAGCTTTGCAATACGTCCGGCTGCCTGAACACCTCTTCTGGAACAGTCACTTACAAGAATGGCAACTTCCATCATTGGCAGGATTCCTCTGCTGATATGTTCCATACCTGCTTCGTTATCAACCACAATATATGGATAATGACTTTGCAGTTTCTGAACCTGGGTCTGCACAAGGCCATTTACAAAACAATAGCAGCCCTGTCCCTGGGTTCGTCCCATTACCATCAAATCATAATCGTCTTCTTCTGCAATCGCATCAGAAAGACGCATTTCCAGATATGCCTGTTTTGTCATACCGGAGGGAATCTGATATCGTGGGTCTATACCTGCCCGCTCAATTTCTTCTCTCAGCTCCCCAAGTGTGACCTCCGGCTCAACACCAAGCACTTCGTTCAAATTTGCATTTGCATCTGCATCCACCGCCAGGACCGGACGTTTTCCGCTTTCACATAAATACTGGATCAACAGTCCACAAAGAGTTGTTTTTCCTACGCCACCTTTTCCTGATACTGCAATTACATGTCCCATGTTTTTCCTCCTAAAATTCTGAACAATCTGTTGACTTTTTCTTTAAACCTCATTATAGTTGTTACTATATAAATTACAATAATCAGTCTGTGAGATTTGTATGGTTACTCAACACATCAGAAAAATTGTTGAGAAATCATATGATACTAGCTAATACAGGAGTATATAATGTCAGAAAAAACGAGAAAACAAGATCGCCGTACCCGCTATACCAGGCAAACCATAAAAGATACGTTCTTAGAATTGTTAAATCAGAAAAGTTTTACGAAAATTACAGTTACTGAGGTCTGCAAAAATGCTGAAATCAACCGTGGCACTTTTTATCTTCATTACTACGATATCTATGATGTATTATCAGATATTTTTAATGATATGACTCAGGATATGTTAACAACTGTAGATCATTTATTCTGTCTAAATCAAAAAAGCTGTTCCTATCCGTTCTGTCAGAAAATACAGATGGAATCACAATACAGGGCACTGTTTCTGGATGATGCAATTGCCCCTATTCTTCTGGAAAAAATAGCAGAAAATACAAAAGAAGGCTATGTGACCTGGCTTATGTCACACAGCCTCCTGACCTTTGAACAGGCAGAATCGGTTTTTTATTTTCAAATGAATGGCTGCCTTTCCATCAACAGACTGATGCTCCGCAATCACTGTAATGACTGGAAACAGATTCAGACAGTAATCGACAAATTTATCAAAGCCGGACTGGAAAGTTTTCTGATTCATGATCAGAGAGAAGAAAATGCTTCCGATAATTTTTGCAACAAAATTTCTCCAACTGTTACCGCATCTTCTACACTTAGATAATGATCGGCATGATCCTGAAGAAATATTTTGCCAGATACAGGAAATTCTTCATCTGCAAACCATATCTTTAAAGTTACCGGATATCTTGGCAGAACTGGAAAAACAGCACACAGATCCGCCTTTGTCTCTGTGAATTCTGCACCCAGGTTTTTACATGCTTTCTGAATTTTCTCAGGATCTTTATCCTGCAAAAGCTTTTCCAGTTTCTGCTCTGCAGTCCGGTCAAACTTGGTTCCTCGAATCAATCCATCTTTCAGGTTACCAAAAGTAATGAGTTTCTGTGAACCTTCTGTTCCATCGGCCATATCCAGATAATGCAGCAATGTCAGATAATGCCATTCGTCCATGTCTGAGTTAATACAAAATTCAGGGAGTTGAATTTCAATCGTTTCATAAAAACTCAGTACTTCAAGCACATTTCGGCTGCTATGAAAAACAGCCCCACTTTTTGCAGCAATATCCTCTCCGGAACGATTTTGCAGCCGTTTTACTGCTGCCTGCAACATTTCCTGAAATGCACGATTTTCTGTTTGATTTTTGTATTCCATAAATTCTCCTTTGTGAATATTTTATCACATCATATAACAATCAATGTTTATGCAATGATTTTGGTGGTTTCATAAATTTGTCTACGATCAGCAGATTATACAATCCTCCGTAAGTTTCATTCCCGTGTTGACTTTTCCTTTAAATTTCATTATAGTTGTAATTATATTATTTACAATCATCAGAATAATAAATATGCACAGTTTCTCAACACATTGAGAAGAACTGTTGAGAACTTGAAATGTTTTAGACAAACCAGAAATATTTTTGTCTCAAAAATGTGAAAGCAAAATCATTATATCATACTACAAGGAGTTTCTTATCATGAAATATTCAACGAAATTAAGTGATACTGTTCATGTGATGGTTCTGATTGCTATCAACCAGGAAAAATCTCTCTCCAGCGCCTCAATTGCAGAAAGTGTCCATACAAATCCCGGCTTTGTACGCCAGCTTATGTTAAAACTAAAAAAAGCCGGACTTATGACCAGTGTAGCCGGACATGCCCGTCCTTCTCTTTCAAAACCAGCAGACCAGATTACATTGCTGGATATTTATAAAGCAGTTGAAGGTGATAAACCATTGCTTCATTTAGATACTCATACCAATCCAGATTGTGGCGTTGGCATTAACATTCAGTTATCTTTGCAGGGATTCTATAATGAAATCCAAAAAACTGCTGAAGAAAAAATGAATACGATTACTTTACAGGATATCATAAATACCTATTATCAGCGAACATCCATGCAAAATGATTTATAAAACATTATATGACAGGAGAATATTCTTTTTCAGATATTGTAAAAGCACTTGATATCTACGAATTGCTCCGCTGCAAAGCAGCTCCCACAATTCTCATCATATCTCAATATAAAGTATTTGTCTAATGTTTCTATTAAGTAAATATTTGTCAGACCAATTTGCCATAAGTACCAGAATATCAGGATTTGCGAAGGCAATTTATAGTAGATTTTGGCATATACATTTCGATTTTTTTTGAGTATAATAATTCTGAAAAAGTACTTTGACAGTAAATAAATGCAACATCATTGCACAGGAGGCATGGGATATGATTATTACAATAGCAAGACAGTGCGGAAGCGGCGGACATGAAATAGGAAAAGAACTGGCTTCCAGACTTGGACTGGAACTCTATGACAGAAAGAAGCTTGAAGAAGAAGCAAAAAAACTTGGAAAGCTTGACGAAAACAAAGAATTTTTCCAGGAAAAAGCAGTAAACAGCCTGCTCTACAGCATTGCTGTAAGCTACGGAGAAAGCAATCCAATGGAAAAATCTTTTGAACTTATACGTGAACTTACGCAGCAAAAACCTGCCGTAATCATCGGACGCTGTTCAGGAGCGATTTATGCAAATGATCCTGAGGCAACTACTGTTTTTCTTCACGCAGATAAAGACTGCCGTATCAAACGTGTAATGGAACGGGACGGTATTAATGAGAAAAAAGCTGCAAAGCTGATAAAGGAAGTGGATGAGAAAAGAGCATCTTTCCACAAATTCTGCACAGGCAAAGAATGGGAAGACGCCAGCCAGTATCAGCTGTCTATTGATACAGGCAAACTTGATATTTCCGATGCAGCAGACATGATCATAAATTATATCAATGCTAAAAATATCGGACAAAAGCACCTGTAATTTCCAAATAACACTGTAAAAATCAGGCACAAGTTTCCGAAATATAACTTGTGCCTGATTTGCATTTTCTTTTAATATTTACTGTTTGACTGATCGGATTCATCCATCGGATATCTCTGTAAATTCGCAGATAGACTTCTCAAATATGCCATACAACGCATCAATGTTCCAGGATATATTCCATCTGCCTTTCTTTTGTTTTCATACCCATTTTTTCATAGAACTTTTCGGCTGAAGTATTTCCTGCCCATACATTCAGTGTCACTTCATAACAGCCCATTCGCTTTGCTTCATTTTTTACATATTCAAACAAGCTCTCGCCGATATGCTGTCCTCGTGCGTGCTGATCAACACATAAATCATCTATAAAAAGAGACTTAAACGGTACCATATTAGTTGAAAAAGGCTGTTCCTGTAATTGGCAAAATGCATATCCTACACAAACATCTTCCTCGTTCACTGCTACATATATGGGTTTTTCTTCTTTTTCTAATAGCTCTGTCAATTGGCTTACAGTATATTTTGTGGTACCGGGAATAAAAATATCAGGTCTTATATCTGCATGGATCTGCAATACCTGTCCCAACAATTCAATTATTCTTAGAATGTCTTTTTCTTCTGCTTTTCTAATAGTCATTTTTTGTCCTCCAAGTAACAAATTATTCCCAATTTATACTACTGGATTTGCCGGTAATGGTCTGTACTTTGCAGTATAATAATCACACTCAATTCGAATGACACTGACAATTGAAACCAACCGCTCATTAAACTCAAAATCCTTACCCGTTTGTATTTTCATTAAGGCGCTCATGGCCTTAATTTTTTCTTGTGGTGCTTCCACAATCTCCGCAGTTCCAAATCCATCAAAAGAATAATAACTACACCCATATTGGCAGGCCACTTTACCTGAAAATGGCTGAACATCACACTCAATCTGAACACAGCAGTCTGAATTGTTTCTGATAATGTCAAGCTTACGGCCTTCCAAAGCACCGTGCACATAAAATACAAGTTTATCATTTTCCATAACATAACCGTAGTTCACAGGAACTATGTATGGCTTTCCCTGATCCACCAGCCCAAGGTGCAAAACCTTGCCAGAATCAAGTATATGTATGATCTCATTAAGTTCTGTTACCTCTCTATCTCTTCTTCGCATATAAATCCTCCCATCATACCTCTGATATTTCCATTTTTTCTTCTCCGGATAACGGATTATTCTATAGTCAGTTTAATCATAGCACATACATTCCTGCTTGACAAATACATCGCAATGTAATGTAGCATAATATCTTCTCACGACCAATTATGGATATGGGATTATGCAGAAAGTAAAAGAATTGACTGAGAATGAAAATATTCTGGGACTAGTACATCGTTTTCGAAATAACTATACCACTCACTTGTCTGCGAATCCGATTGCACAGGTCTAAAAGCCTCAGCGTAGCCCGCTACGCCTGCGTTTTTATACCAGCACACTCGAATCCGCATCCTACGCGATTGGTATAGTTATTTACGAAACGCTGTACTAGAGTGTGTCTGAAAAAGGCTCTAGAAAGTCCTGGAAAAATAATTTTTTTATGGTCAGATTTGTGATATACTTTATGTATTACTTACAGACTCCCGGGGGAAACAACTATGCAAAATATAATTCCCGATGAAAGATATTCTGTGGCTGACGAGGCCATTTTAGGTGCTTTTTTCAAATTGTTAAAAGAAAAGAAGCCTGACAGGATTACTGTATCCGACATCACTAAAACAGCTGGTATTGCCAGAAGTACCTTTTATAATCACTATCAGGACATCCCTTCACTGATCTCTGCAGTTGAGGATAAAACTATTCATGATGTTTTTTCCATGATGGAAAATTTCCAGCCAAAAAATGACCGGGATATCTGCAGTTCCTATTTTCTGACTCTGTGCCGGTACACTATGGAAAATCCTTTTCTGTCCGGTCTTTTGAGCACGCCTCATGGCAATGATCTGTTTGAAAAAATGCTGACTATGCTCCATCATTATGTTACAGAAACTACATCTAATTCCAGGCCTGACAGGCATACAAAGGAAGAAGTTTCCTATGTAATCACCTGCGCCATCGGCAGTACCATCGGCGTTCTCCACAAATGGAGCCGGGATAATTTTAATCTGGCACCGGAAGTGATCGCTGATATTCTGTCTGAGGTTTTTTTATCCGGTATGCTTCCACTTTTATCTTAAGCCTCTGTCTTATTCCAGAGGCTCATCAATCAGGACATCCTGTCTCCTGATTTTTTTTGTTGTGTTGCGGATAAACGGATTTTTGCGGACAACCAATCCTGTAATGCGGCGATAGGTGGGCTGATTTCTGTTATATTCATCCAGAAATGCCTGAAGCTGTGCCTGAATTGCCTCTGCATCCAATGCTTTCGCTTCCACAACAGCCTGCTCCGGATAGATGCGGGCGGTCAGTCCATTGTCCTCACCTGTGACGATCACTTCTCCTATCAGCGGATTCAGAGCCAGCTTATTCTCAATCTCCTCCGGAGATACATTTTCACCGTTGGACAGGATGATCAGGTTCTTCACACGTCCATTGATAAACAGATAACCGTCTTCATCCATATATCCCTTGTCACCGGTATGCAGCCAGCCATCCTTTAAAGTCTCTGCTGTCTCATCAGGCATCTGATAATATCCCTTCATAACACTGCTTCCCTTTACCAGAATCTCACCGTTTTCGAATCTGATTTCTGCATTTTCAAGTGGTTTTCCAATAGAACCCTTTTTATTGTTTTCCAGTGTATTATTGCTGATAACAGGAGAGCATTCTGACATTCCATAGCCTTCCAGTACTTCGACGCCATATTCTGCAAAACGATCAATATAATACGGATCCAGATGTGCACCGCCTGTAAAGATAATGCGCAGTTTTCCGCCGAATACCTTTTCTGCAAGAACTGCCTTCGGGATTGACGAATCAGCGGCAGCCAGTCTCTTATAAATAGTTTCGATCATCATTGGAACCATAAGCATAATCTCCGGTTTGAAAATACTCATATTCCTTACCATATGGAGCAGAGAATCATTGATGCAAAGAGTTGCACCCAGAGAGAATCCCTTCAGCCAGTCCATAACCAGGCAGAATGCGTGATGGATTGGAAGCACACTGAGCACGGCAGTTCCCGGTTCTGCCGTAATCTTTACTGCCTCAACATTGGAAGCCAGATTATTCTGTGTCAGCATAACACCCTTGCTCTTTCCTGTTGTTCCGGAAGTGAAAATGATGGTCGCAATATCCTCTGCATCCGGGCAGACAGAATCTGCTGATGCGCTCTTTCCTGCATTTCGAAGTTCACCAATACCGTATACCTTTGCCGGCGCATCCTCTACCTCTTCCTGAAGCATCCACACCTTCTGAAGTTTCGGACAGTTTTCAAGAAATGCATCCAGATATGGTTTAAGCTTCGGACTTAAGAAAAGAGCGGCGGAATCGGAACGGTTAAGCAGATCAATCAGATCCTCACAGGGAAGTGCGGCATCCAGCGGTACTGCTGTGGTACATCCTGTAATGATTCCCAGATAGCTTTCCATCCACTCTACAGAACTGGTTCCGATCAGTGCAATGTGCTTTCCCTCAAAGCCTTCTGCAAGAAGACCTTTTCTGGTGGAAACTACATTTTCCATCAGTTCGCCATAGCTTCTTTCCATAATTTCCTTTTTCTTGAGCCATTTTACTGCTTTTACTTCATCAAATTTACGTACACTTTCTTCTAATATATTTCTGATCAGCATATCTGTCCCCCATTATTTTCTGAACTGTTCAAGTTATGGATATCCTGTCAGGTACAAAATATCCTTGACCCTGACATCTTTATAAGTTTTGCTTCGAAAAAAATTACTGAAGTTCTTCCAGCAGATTTAAGGCTTCGCCAAGAGTTGTGATCTTCAGCACTTCGCTCTCGTCAAGTTCAAGATCAAAGGTATCCTCAAGCTCACCTAAAAAGGACATAAAATCCAGAGAACTGAAACCCAGATCCTCGCGGAATCTCATTTCATTATTCATTTCTTCCGATGCTACCTTGCTATACTGTGCTACGATATTTTTAAATTCCATTTCCTGATTCATTGCATTTCCTCCTGATATTGATTTAGTTAAACCAGTTCCATAATTTCGCCGATGCTCATATCCGGCTCTGCGATTCCCTTGAAAAGAATACGCATCATATAATAATAGAGCAGTTCCATATCATGTTCCTCCAGATGAGCAGTCTGGTAATGATAGGAGAAGTTCATACCTCCATCTTCTGTATGGGATACAGTCAGATACATCTTCTTGGTAGCTGCACCGTTTGCAAACCATTTTGCATGCTGACGGATAGTTCCAAGCATTTCATTCTCTACCTTCACAGTCATTGGCTGGTAAGTCAGATAACAACTCTCATATCCTGTATGCTCCGGTGTATTGTATCTCTTTCTCATCTCATCCATAATAAATGCCGGATCGTAATTGCTGTGCATGTAGATACGATTCTGCATATTCTGGATCTCATAAGCAGCAGAAAGGAAATCTGTCTCCGGTGTGATCACTGTTCTGCATGGGAACATGATAGTTCTGCTTCCTCCTGAAGTCCATTCATCATGAGTAGAACGTCTGGATATAAAGTTCTGGATAGTGATATCTTCCTGTCCGTTATTTACCTTTGACAGATAGGTACGGATGCCAAGCAGAAGAAGGTTTGTCATAGACAGCTGATGGTTCATACAGAAATCGATCAGATTTTTAGTTGGTCCCGGCTCCAGATAATAATCCTTAACTGCCACAAACAAATCCTTCATCTCAATGTCAGAAGAACGAAGTTTTGGATTTCCATGACGTTTTCTTGCTTCCTCCAGTACGGACGGTCCCTGAATATCAGAATACAGAGGTTCGCCCAGTGCATCCAGCTGATCATCCCAAAATTTCTTATCTTTTGCAAAACGTTTCTCGTTGCCTGCTTTTGCAAGGTCTTTTTTCAGTACTGTCTCAAAGTCTGCCAGTTCCTGCGGATAGGCTGTTCCATATTTATAATAAGTATATAACTGAAACAGATCACCGATCATTACTACCAGACCACAGGAATCGATCAGTCTGTGATCCATATGTACAAAGAAACCATTATATCCTTCCGGCAGCTTCAGCATAGTAAACTCGCACATGGGAATGTCATCACCGTCAAAGGTTTCGTATGCCCACTGCTGCATCAGCTCGTCTGCTTTTGCAAGGCTTCCCATTCCTGACAGATCCTTGAATCCGATATCTCTTGGATCCTGTTTTACAAGGTATTGCTGTACATTTCCGTCTTTATCAGGCTTCGTAAAACGGATTCTGGTGCATCCGGAACGTTCTGTCTCCATCTGAATACATTTTTTTAATAATCCAAAATCCAGTTCAGCCTGTACAGACGCCACAACACTGATACCGGATACCTGCTGTGTACCGTAATCCATGATCCAGTTATGGTGCATTTTCTGTGCTGCTGTTAAAGGATAGTAGTTTGTCATACTTTATTTAACCTCCATCACCCGTTTTTTCTCTTTTCCCGGGTACAAAAACATTACATACTTGTTCAGTAGCCCACAGTTATTTTAAAAATAATGTACTGGCAGCTACAACATTACTTTTTTATTACGTGACAAAAATAGCACAGATTTTTCCCAAATGCCAGTACCCTCAGCACTTAATGAACACTTTACATAAAATTGACCGAGACTTATCATGCATTTAACAAAACGCATCTGATAAGTCCCGGTCAGGGATTGTTATCATTCATAATCGCCTTTGGCGGTTGAAAACAGTCACATTATTTTTCAGAATTACTGCCATCATATTTCTCAAAAAACTCCATCACTGTACGCTGATACAGTTCCGGATCTGCATAGGCACTGCACAGATGCCTTGCTCCCTGTACAATGACCAGTTCCTTTGGTGCTTTGCACAGCATATAGTTCTGGAATGAATTGTTCGGGTACACATAAGTATCCTTCTCTCCATGAAAGAAAAGGACAGGTCTTGTATTCCTTTTCATAGCTTCTGTGGTATCTGCATCTTTCATACGAAATCCTGCCACAAAATGGCACAGACAGTCCATTTCCTTCAAAAGCAAAGGGATATAATGCAGATGGAACCAGTTGTCAGCCATATCCCGCATCTGTCTTTCCATAGACTGAAAACCACAGTCTGCGATCAGTCCCTTCACCTCTGACGGAAGCCTGTATCCGGATGCCATCAGTACAGTGGCTGCTCCCATAGACTGTCCATACAGATAGATTGGAAGCTTTTCTTTATTTCTCTCGGACACATAAATTGCCCAACGCTGCACATCCCATTTTTCCTTTGCTCCAAAGGTAATATATTTTCCTTCACTTTCTCCACAGCATCGCTGTTCCATAAACAGAAGATTACATTGATGCTCATGGAGATATTTTGCCATAAATGACAGAGAACCAAATCTGCTGCCCCTGTAACCATGGCTTAAGATAACAAACCGCGTTGCATGCTCTGCCGGCAGATAGAATCCGTGGAGTTTTAATCCATCCACGCTTTGGATATAACAGTCCTGCATTTTCTGAGCCTCGCACCATGCCCTGCTCTCATCATATTCCTTTGCGTATCCGTTTCTGGGATGATTATCCCGTATATGGGATAATTCAAACCATTTCTTTCTTTCCTTTTTCCTTCCCCCTCTTTTGCAGCAGACCACCATGTTAAAAAAGCGCCAGCCAATCTCCATAATCCCTGAAAAAAAAAGCAATCCTGCTGCTGACAACCTGAAAAATTTTTTCTTCATCTGATTTTCTCCTCTTCTTACCTGTCAAAATGTGTTTGAAATAACTACACCACTTGCTTCTCTGCGAGTCCTGTTGTACAAATGAAAAAGCCTCAGTGTAGCCCGAAATATTCACGCCAGCTTTCTCATAATCTGCTTTCTGTAAATTTTCTCATAAATTCTTCATACTCACAAGGCTTCCCCCAGAAATATCCCTGTGTGAATTCCGGGTACAGTTTTCGGATCATGGCCCATTCCTGCTCATTTTCCACGCCTTCGATACAAATCCTCATATCCAGATTATGGATCATGGTGCAGAACTGATTCAGCAGATAATATTCCTGTTCATCTGCAACTGCTTTCACAGTGAAAGAGCGGTCAATCTTAATAATCTCCGGTTTCAGCTCACTGAGATAATGGAAGTTCGAATATCCGGTTCCAAAGTCATCCAATGCAAGACTGATTCCCATCCGCCTCAGTTCTGTGAGAAAATGCTTCTCATTGATATTTTGTTCCAGAAGGTCACTCTCTGTCAATTCCACAATCAATGCTTCCAGCGGCAGTCCTGCTCTTTTCATTTCTGCACTGATATCCTGGATCACATCAGACTTGGATGCCTGAACCTGGGAAATATTAATACTCACTCTAAAATCTGGAAGTACTTTCCGAATCTCGCTGCATTTTCCCATAGCTTCTCTCATCATCCAGCGGCCAGCCGGAATAATAAGACCGGTTTCTTCCAGAATCGGAATAAACTCTGCCGGTGAAATCATCCTGAGTTTTTCAGAAGTAAAACGCATTAAAGCTTCTGCTCCATAAGGCACTTTTTTATCTTCAGCAAATACAGGCTGATAAAAAGCCGTAAAACCCTGGCAGCCATTGAGCACAGCTTCCCGCAGTTCCTGAGTAATCTCCCTCTTCCGAAGAAATTTCCTGTAGGTTTCCACGTCAAATATATAACAGCGGTTTCTTCCCAACTTCTTGGCCTCATTCAAAGCAAAATCCGTCAGCTTCAGGGCTTCTGAATACTGATTTCCCTCTAATGCCGCAAATGACACAATTCCTCCTGAAATCGTATACATGACCTTAAACTCGTTAGATTCAATAAATCTGTCTGTTGCAGCTCTCACTTTATCATAAAGTTTATCTGCATCCCTCACCTGGTCAGAAGAAACATCCAGAATCAGAAATTCATCTGCCACAAGCTTGTACACTTTCTGTCCTTCTGACAGGCATCCGGAAATACAATCAGCCGTTTTCCTAAGCACAAAGTCACCGTACTCCTGTCCGAAGTTATCATTTATTTCCTTAAAATGATCGATTCCAATACGAAGCAGATATCCTTTTTCCAGAGGAGTATCCTGTTGGTCCATATACTCCCGAAAGCCTTTCTCTCCCAACAGCCCGCTTACATTATCTGCCTTCTGTCTCTCTCCAATCTCATTGATACAACCGATCATGTAAAGAGGTTTCATGTTATCGTCGCGGACCAGATAGCCTTTGCACTGAATCCAGACCGGCATTTTTTTCAGATCCAGCCATCGATACTCCATACTATGAGTACAGCGGTCTGTTTTAAGAAGATCATCTAATTCCTCTTTCAGTTTTTCATAATCAGGTCCATACACAAATTCTTTATGATTCGAAATTACATTGTGAAAACCATTTTTCGGAATGCAGAAACGGTCAAGAGCCTGGTTTGCTATGTAATAAAGGTCTGTCCGAAAATCAACCACATACGGATAATTATCTGTAGTCGGGCTCAGAAGATCAATCACGCTGCAAAGCTCATCCACTGACATGCTCTGATACTTTTTCTCCTGCAGGATCACCTCATCTGTGATCTCCTCTGCCGAATGCTTTTCCATGCGGGAAAACAGATGATCCAGATCAGTTGACCGCGCAATCTTCTTCCTGCGCTTCTGACGGTACAGCATGGTATCGCTTCGCCTTACAATATCTTTAAAATCAAAATCTATATCAGGCTGATAATAAGCGTATCCTGCTGATATACTAAGCGGATAATCCAGCTTGTGTGTTTTCGCTGTTTTTTTCAGAAGCAGCTCCAGGGTCTTCAGCCGTTCCGGAATCATATCTTTCTCGTCACTGTGATATACATACGCAAACTCATCACCACCGATTCTGAAACAGTTCTTCACATTCTGAAATGCCTGACTGATACACTGATAACACAGCTTCAGCGCCTCATCTCCCTTTTCATGTCCAAAATTATCATTTATCACTTTCAGATTATCCAGATCAAAAACCACCACACCTGTGGTACGCAGTTTAATTTCACCTTCATCCAGATATTTCACCATATCCTCGTAAGCATTTCGGTTCATGGCCTCTGTGAGCATATCCATATTGGCTATTTTCTGCAGATAAATCACCTTTTGCTTCTGGATATATTGATCGTAATATTGAGAAACCTGTATCCAGATCAGCATAATAATAAACAGCATAGTTCCCATGGAAAGCAAAATGGATATCTGTTCAAATCTTCTTAAATAATAAAAAATCATTTCCGCCATTCCAAATCCCATGACCACGCACATAGGATACCGGAATTTTTGGGCTACATCATTTTCTTTTTTTCCGGCTTCGTAAAGAATGATCACAACTGTGTAAACCACATTTGCAACCATAATAACATGAATTACAGAAAGTAACCGGGACATATCAATAATTCCTGTCCACTGAAGCAAAACATCGACTGCCATATTTGTAAGATAGAGGATGGAAAAAATCAATGCACCTTTGTGGTACCTGCTTTTGCAGATATCATATAACAGGAAATTAAATGGCACCGGAAAAAGAAAGAGTGAAAAATACTCCACAAAATATAAGGTTCTTCCATCCGGGATCAAAAACTGCAGAAAACCACATTGTACCAGTGTCCATACTGCGACCAGCAATGAAAAAAATCCAAGATTTAAAAAAATCTCAATTTTCGCTTCTGTCTTGTCGCTTCTTTTTCTTCGCGCTGCGCCACAATAGAGAAGTATGCAGATAACAGCGGCAAACAGGATTCCACAGCTGATCACCAGAATTCCAAGACTGTCCGTTAAGATTTTCAGAATACAATCGCCTCGTGTTCCGTATACAAGGCTGACTTCATTTCCATAATAGCCCTCATATACCGGAATAATTCTGACCTCCAGGTTTTTACCTGAACTGTCTCCGGGAATATCCACAATATGCCAGCAGCTTCCAGGTGTCTTCATAAAACCCGGAGCATCCGCTTCATTTCCATATTCATATATTTTTTCTCCATCCAGCCAAACTTCTGCAATGGTGTGGGTGGTTTTAAATAAGATAGATTTGGGAACATCGAAGTCTTCGGGCAGGGCAATATTCTCTGATTTGATTTCTCCCTCTTTCAGTTCTTTTGTTTCGCACCGGATTGTATTATCCCAGAACAATTTTTCTCTGGCCGTACTCTGTCTGAAAATCCAACCTGAAAAACAAATGGCGAATATCCCAAATGCAAACAGAGTAATCCATAGTTTTTTTTCTATTTTCATAGTCTCTCCCTTATCCAATATATCTGTATTCTGAGATATATCCAACAGTCAAACGGATAATATCAGATATTTTCTATATTTCGTATTTTCCATTGTATCACAGATTTCTGAATAATTGTTAGTGCTTTTTGACACTTTCTTTATTTTTAAAAACACAAAATTTTACGGCATTTTGAGTAAGAAATCAAAAAGCAGAAATGCCTTTCACGAATAAAATCGCTTCAGACATTTCTGCTCTATCTGCTGTCCTGTCTGATATACTTCAGACACAGGATAAATATACAATTTGGGGATAACGGTCTGCGTATTCTTTTTCCAGGCCGCATCTTTCCAGAAGTTCTTCCACTTTTCTCCGGGTTTCGGTGCAGCTTATCCCCATATTTCTCAGACTTTCTCCAATTCCGTCTCCGAGCGTACAGCGCGGATCAAAGGATTCCATTGGCATCTGAAATACCATCTGAATATCCCTCTGCTACCTGAAAAAGCCAGTTTCCGCAATTATACTTTTCCAGATAGTTTTTCTTTTTTATAATAGTTATATCAGCAAAGCTAACGTTCCAACAACAATAAGAAGCAGTCCTGTCCCTGATTTCAATGACAGTTTTTCATGGAATACAATATATGAGAATGCAATGGTCACAAGGATACTCAGTTTATCAATCGGAACTACCACACTGGCCAGACCTGTCTGAAGTGCTCTGTAATAACATAGCCAGGAACCGCCTGTTGCAAATCCGGAAAGAATAATGAACAGCCAGCTTTTTCTGTCAATGTTATTAACCGTATTCTGCTTTCCGGTCACAAATACTACAATCCACGCCATCACCAATACAACAGCAGTCCTGATCGCAGTTCCAAGATTTGAATTAACATCCTGAATTCCAATCTTTCCCAAAATAGAGGTAAGACTGGCAAAAACAGCGGAACCGACTGCATAAAGCAGCCACTTCTTATCTTCTGCCTTCTCCTTTGTTTCCTTTTTCTGTATCATCAGATAAGTACCAATACCGATAAGTATCATTGAAACAAATTTCAGCCACGTTATTTCTTCTCTCAAAAAAATGAACGCCAGCAGCATCGTTATCACTGTACTCGATTTATCAATTGGTGTTACTTTATTGATGTCTCCAATCTGCAGTGCTTTGAAATAGCATAGCCAGGATATCCCCGTTGACAGTCCTGACAAAATCAGAAAGATCAGGACTTTTGCTGAAATATCTCTGATTCCGCTTTGTGCCCCGACCACAAATACCATAAGCCATGAAAAGACTAACACTACACCGGTTCTTAATGCTGTCGCGACATTAGAATCTGTGTTTCTGATTCCGCATTTTGCCAATATGGCTGTCAAGCCTGCAAACAGAGCAGAACCAAATGCAAATAATATCCACATATTATTTCCCCTCCATTACCCAGGCAAATGCTTTCGCAATTCTTATATCCGGTTCTCTAAAATGATTGCCCTGATTCCATTCCAGGTTACAATTGATCCCATGCTCTATGAGCCACCCATATCCCATCCGGATACAGTTTCCAACCTGTGACATCACCGAATTTCTCGTTTTTTCTTCTCTGTCACCAAGACTTAGATAAACTGTCTCACTTTTAATTTCATGTTCCTTCATATACTCAATAAATCCCGGAAACCAGACAGACGGCGAAGCAGCTGCAATGCCGGAAAATACATCTGTCTGATATGCTGCCCATAACGAGAACAGCCCCGCAAGAGAATATCCCCCGATATAATATGTCCTGCTTTTGTCTGTGCATAATGTCAGAATCTGCTCCAGTGTCCTGACAGCACCATCACCAAAGTCTTCATTTCCGAACACTGCCGGTGCTTTCCATGGAGACAACTCATAATTCCAGTCATCAACTTTTGCAGCAATAAGTCTGAAATCTGTTGAAGTCCGTTTCCGGATTTCTTCAACCTCATTCTTAAGAACAGATAATTCATGATCACCAGTCAACTGAATCAAAACAGTATCCGCATCTGGATTTCCATACTCATATATAGTCATATCTATCTGCTTACCTCGTAAAAATTTTTTACTTTCTCAAGTTCCTTGACTTAAATTTTATTTTCAGCAAATTCAGTCAAACAAAAAATCTCTTTATATTGACTCTATTCTTCACTTTCTTTATTCCAAGTCATTCATAATTTCATTTTAAGATGACCGTAATTCTGCTTTTCTTGTTTTAAGTCATTCATATTCTCTTCTATACATGACTGTAATTGTACTTTTTTCGTTTCAGGTCATTTTCATCGGTTTCTTAAGATGACCGTAATTATACTTTTTTCGTTTCAGGTCATTTATATTCCTATTTTCAGATGAACATAATAGATGAATTGAAATTTATAGTCATTATTTTTTCTTGTCTTATCACAAAACCAGTGCAATTATGTCTTTTTTTCAGCAGGAGAATATACCGTTCTTTTTTACTTTGTCATAAAATCAAACACGCTCTAACATAATCCGCAGAATTTCTTTGTCTGTTTCTTTCATTCCTTCTTTGCCGATCTGTCCTACGCAGCTGATGGTTTCGCCGGCTTCTTCCTTGAGGATTCCGGTGTATGGCGCATAGGACTGACCGTTCATAGCAAGGTGATGTGCTAGGAATGCAGCATCAAGGCTGGCGGCGATTTTCGCTGCACAGGATATTTTCGCTCCATCACAGATGATTCCCGGAATATTGGCAAGCGTATTCTCTATGGTCTTCTTGATCACAGAAAGTTCTCCACCGCCCATGTAAGTAATCCCCGCACCGGCTGCACAGGACGCAGATACCGCACCGCAAAATGCGGAGAGTTTACCGATGTACTGTTTCTGGTATACAGTTAAAAGGTTAGAAAATACCAGTGCGCGGTAAAGTACATAGTCCGGAAGTTCCATTTCTCTGGCATATACGATCAGTGGTACAGAACAGGCAATTCCCTGGTTTCCGCTGCCTGAGTTGATGACTACCGGCATGTCACATCCGCCCATTCTGGCTTCGGAAGCTGCGGCTGTGAGGCTGCGCATTTTGGTAAGCATATCATTGGAGTAGGTTTCGCGTATTATCCGGCCGATTCCAAGACCGTATTTACCAGTCATTCCTTCATGGGCGATTGCCATATTGCTGCGGATCTGATTTTCTATAATTTCCTTGACATCATCAAGCTCCACCGTATCTGCAAATGTTTTAATGTCTTCCAGATTGAGCAGAGTTCTGTCTGCTGCAGCCGAAGTTTCACCGGATTTATGATCTGAATCCAGCAGGACTTCCTGGTTCTTTACGATCTTTGTTACATTTATATGATCGTATTTGATTTCCAGACTTACTGTGTCATCCCCTGCCTGCATTTCTATGATAAAGTGCAGGACTATAGGGGAGTCCAGAAGTTCTACTTTGCATATCTTTTTATCCAAAAGTTCACAACATCTCTTTCTTCCAGATTCATTTACCTTCGAAAGAACTTCCATGTTCAGGGATGCGTTTCCGGCTACTGCACCGAGAACTACACCTGCTTCAATTCCAGTCAATCCGTCGGAGTTTGGAATGATAACACAACGGACATTTTTTATAATGTTTCCACTGCATTTTGCGGTGATATGTTCCGGTTCTTTTCCCAAAACTTCTCGTGCTCTGGCTGCTCCATATGCCAGTGCGATCGGTTCTGTACACCCCATTGCAGGAACCATTTCTTCCTTCAGGATTCCTATATAACTCTCATATATCCTTTCATCTAACATTGTGCTGATGTCTCCTGTTCATTTTAATTAATACATATGATGTTATCCACGAATTGCTCCGCTGCAAAGCAGCTCCCGCAATCCTCTGCATATTTAAGTATGACATAATACTATCAGAATGTCCAGAAAGAATCAGCTAAGATCTGCTTCGTAATCCTTTAATTCTCCGGATGCCGTTATTGATAAACAATAAGCCTGACGTATACTATGAATGCTGTTCTGTAAGATTTCCGCTGAAAAACTGTCTGATAATATAATCTAAAACACTTTCTCAAATCTGTGGTTTGCTTCCTGTAAAATATTGTCAGCAACTGTTTCTGTTCGCACATTACTATTGAACCGCAACTGGGAAAGTTCTATAATGAGTTCCGACATCAGAAATCGGGTAAATACAATATTTCCGATGACGGACATTTTTAAGAATACGAGGTGGATATTTATGAATATCAGCATACTGCTCATGGAACAGATCATTCAATTGTTTCTTATGATCTTCATGGGATATTTGATCGTGAAAGTTGGGCTTGTAAAAGATGAAGACAGCAAGGTTTTATCCAAAATCATTCTCTATCTAATCATTCCCTGTGTAATCATCAATGCTTTTCAGGTAGATTACACGATGGACACTGTAAAGGGATTGCTGCTTGCTCTGGCTGCATCTGTCATGGCCCAGGTTCTTCTCCTGATCATTATCTCCATAGCCGGAAAGCTTTTACATCTGAATGAAGTAGAAATTGCTTCTGTTTATTATTCTAATTCAGGAAATTTGATCGTACCCATTGTGACCTTTATTCTTGGACAGGACTGGGTTTTATATGGATGTGTTTTTATGAGTGTGCAGCTTATCTTTCTGTGGACACACTGCAAAAAGATTATCAGCCGGGAATCTTCCTACGACTGGAAAAAGATTGTGTTAAATATTAACATGATTTCTATTTTCATCGGTGTTGTACTTTTTTTCGCAAAAATCCATTTGCCGGAGATCATCAATAATACTCTTGGCTCAGTGGGCAACATGATAGGACCGGCCAGTATGATCGTAACCGGTATGCTGTTTGCAGGAATGAATCTGAAACAGATTTTTGCTGACAAAAGAGTATATTTTGTATCATTTCTTCGTCTGATTGCAGTGCCTTTGCTTGCACTTGTAATGATTAAGATCAGCCATCTGGCTATGTTCTCTGCAGACGGAAATAAAATCATGCTTATTGTCTTTCTGGCGATCATCACACCGTCTGCTTCCACAATAACCCAGATGTGCCAGGTATACGGAAATGATTCACGTTATGCCAGTGCCATCAATGTCATGACTACACTGTTCTCAATTATTACAATGCCGCTGATGGTAATGCTATTTGAGGCAGTTATATAAAACAATTGCCATGTACATGGAAAAAGAAAGGAAATTACAATGAATATTACTGTTTATCTTGGAGCTTTGGAGGGGAATGATCCGGCACTTGGAGATGCTGTCCGGGAACTTGGTACATGGATTGGAGAAAGCGGAAATTCTCTGGTATATGGAGGTTCAAAGTCCGGTCTTATGGGACAGATAGCAGAAAGTGTGCTGAATGCCGGGGGAAAAGTAACAGGCGTGGAACCACAGTTTTTTATAGATTCTGAACTGCAGTATGATGAGATCACAGAACTGATCGTCACAAAAGATATGGCTGAAAGAAAAGCAAAAATGATTGAACTTGGTGATGTATTTATTGCATTTCCGGGAGGCACCGGTACTCTGGAGGAAATCGCAGAAGTTATGTCCATGGTTTCCTTAAAACACCTTAATGCCCCCTGTATTCTGTATAATCTGAATGGATATTATGACAGCCTGAAACAGCTTCTTGACCATATGATCAAGATGGGGCTGTCCTCCTCCAGACGGCAGGAGGGAATTTATTTCGCTGATGATCTGGAAGATATTAAAGCACTTCTGGCTACAATAACTAAGTAAAATTCAGGTTGTAAACAATTGTCAAGCGCCCCCGGGGGATATTTACCTATTCATATATTGCATAGTTCATACTACTTTTTTCATGGTCTGAAATCCCCCTGGGAGGCTTGTTCTTTCCCATAATTTTGTTAAAATATAATCAATGCAGAGATCATTAAATATCAGTCAGCGAGATACTTAATGATCCATGTATCCGCACAAAGATTTGTGTCAAACAACAAATAAAGGTGCACAGACCTCCGCGCAATGCGCATCTAAAAACTCATTAAAAAAAGTACTTCGTCCGCAGGAAGTACTTTTTTTAACGAAAAGATAATTATCAATATTATGATAGCATCTTCAGTTCATGTTCTTCATTCATACAGGCAAATCTGGTACCGATAGTTTCAGCCAGTTGTCTGTTATGTGTAATCGTAATCAACGTTTTTCCTGCTTTATGAAAACTCTGCAGAAAATCCACCAGCATATCCTGTGTTTTTTCATCGAGTCCTGCAAGAGGTTCATCCAAAATCAGGACCTCAGGATTCAACGAAAGAATACATGCCAGTGAAACCTTTCTTTTCTCCCCTCCACTCAGATGATAGGGTGGTCTATCTCTTAGTTTTTCCAATCCAAATAAGTGCAGGCAGTCTTCTGTTCTTTTTTTAATCTCCGCTTCCGAAAGCCCCATCTGGACCGGGCCAAATGCAATTTCCTCCTCCACACTTCCACAGAAAAGCTGGGTATCTGCATTCTGAAACACATATCCCATCTGCTGATGAAACCATTTTGCAAACTGGCTATTTTTTAACGCTTTTTCATTAATTTCATGTCCCTGATAAAAATATTTTCCTTCCGATGGAAAAATAATTCCATTCAATAGTTTAATCAGTGTTGATTTTCCACATCCGTTAGGTCCCTGGATAACTATAGAATCTCCTCTGTTTATGTGAAGATCCACATATCTCAGTGCAATCTCTTTTTCATATGCAAAACATACATTCTCAAGTCTGATCATAACTGCCCTCTTCTGTCTTTTCCTGTCAATTATCATATCTTTCTGTTCAGATACCAGAACAATACAATACATCCAGCCATAATAAAAGTGCTGAAAATATCCGCTGCACATAACGTGTATTTCTGCTTTTTCTTATACTCTCCTGTAAATCCACGACAGCACATTGCTGTATGCATTTCTTCCGCCATTTCACCAGATTTCAGAAATGAGATTCCCAGCACACCTGACAAAGCTTTTGCTTTCTGAGGATTCTTTCCCACTGACCTTAACCGGACAGACGTAAGAATAGCTGCACACATCTCTCCAAGCACCGAAATATATTTCAAAGTAATATCCAGCGTAAAAATAAATATGGATGGCAGCCGAAAAGTTCTCATACTTCCTGTCAGTTTATTCCAGGATGTCCCTGATGACAAAATACCAACCAGAGTTACAGATACATATACTCTTGAAGTAATATTCATTAAAGTCTGAGGAGTTCCCATAAATACGGATGGGAGAAGGATCAATATAGAAAACAGAACCGCACCTGCTGTTCCTCTCAGGATCTGACGGATAGCTTTTGCCGAAAAAAACGCCAGTCTGACTGTCACTGCTGCACACATGATCAGAGTAAACAGATAATTTCCCGAACATGCAGTAAGAACAATATATAGAAGTGTATAAAACAGTTTCAGAGAAGGAGTGGCAGAAAATTTGCCATCCTTCCCTTCATAAAACCGCATTTTTGCAAGCACAGATAAAACTGATTTCGTACTTTTTGTTAAAAATGCTTCTTTATCTTTAGATGGAACATAAGTTTCTCCGGAACACATCCAGTCTGGAAGCATAGTTTCTTCTTTTTTATGATCATTCATCTGTTATGCAGCCTTCTTTTTAAAATCAACTTTCTCTTTCATCATTGAAGAAATAATCTTAAAAATGATCACCAGAAGTGCCACGCCTACAATAGCCGAAAGAATATATCCTGTCCACTCAGGTAACCCGGACATAGAATAATCAGGAAACAAAGTTGACAGTTCAAATCCATTGGTCATTCCTGACGGAGTGTATCCAAGCTGGCTTCCGCCACTTACCAGACCAGCGATTTCATCAGCACCCCATTCACCCCAGGCAGTACCGGTTGCCAGAAGTCCCAGAGGAGTCAGTACAATGAGAACAGCCATCAGTATATACAGTGGTTTAAATGCTGTCTTATCCGGAACAACATCCAATGCTTTTGGTGTAACTTTTTCAACAAAGGTAAGTACCACTACTGTCAGAATAATCTCTGCCAGACCAAATAATGTAATATGTCCGATCATCATTGCAGGTATTGATACACTTAGCGGATACGGACAATAAAGAGCCTGGCCTTCTGCATTTTTGAACAGCAGTGGCTGAATACCAAATTCAACAGCTGCACAAAAGGCCGCAGCATTAATACCTATATATGAACCAATTGCCGCGCTAAGTTTGCGCATACCTGTTTTCTTCAAAAGAAGTTTATACAGGAAAAAGCCCAGATATGGCAATATAAATGCCATATTAAAACAGTTTGCCCCAAATGCAAGGATTCCGCCATCTCCAAAAAGAAGTGCCTGTATCAGCAGAGCAATAGAAACCGCTATGCACCCGGCTGCAGGACTTCCTGTCAGTATGGCAATAAGAGTTCCCCCTACTGCATGTCCTGTTGTACCGCCCGGAAGTGGAACATTAAACATCATTCCCAGAAATGAGAAGGCTGCCCCAATACCAAGAAGTGGCATCTTTGATTTTGGTATCTCTGTTTTTATTTTATGAATAGAATATCCCCACACCGGAAGCATGGCTGCTGTCATTACAGCACATGTTGACGGGCTTAAATAATTCTCAGGTATATGCATAATATACTTCCTCCTGTGAAAATATTATTTTATCTGGCGCGCACCTTACAAACAACTGTATTGTAGCACCACGTTAAAGTATCAACAACCTACCCAGGGGGATATTTACATATTCTTATCAGGCATGGTTTTGCCTGTATTTTTCATACCACTATCGCACTTCCAAAAAAAATCACATTCACGAAAGTACCGCATCCACCAGTCTCTGCGTATACTCTTCCTTGGGTTCATTGATGATATCATCGGGAATTCCGCTTTCCACTACTTTTCCCTCATACAGTACCAGAACCCTGTCACAGAACATCTGAACAAGGGCCAGATTATGGCAGATAAAGATAAAAGACAGCCCCTTCTTCTCTTTCAGGTCTTCCAGAAGCTCCATGATCTGTTTCTGTATGGTTACATCCAGGGCACTGGTTGCCTCATCACAGATCAGAACTTTTGGTTCCACTGCCAGGGCTCTTGCGATCGCAGCCCGCTGGCACTGTCCGCCACTTACCTCATAAGGATATCTTTTTGCATATTCCTTCTCAAGACCACACTGCTCAAGCAATTCTGCTACTCTCTTCTCCACATCAGCCTTTTTCATTCCACGGTTTCTAAGGCTCTCACCGATTCCGTCACCCAGTGTCCTTCTGGGATCAAAAGAACCCACCGGATTCTGAAAAACCATCTGTATATCTCCATATATCTCTTTCAGCTGACTTTGTTTCAGTCTTGTAATATCTTTTCCTTCAAATTTCAGCGTACCCTCTGTGATGTCAGTCAGCCGGGTGATCAGCTTTGCTATGGTACTTTTCCCGCTGCCGGATTCCCCTACGATTCCCAGCGTTTCTCCTCTTTCCAGTGTAAAGCTTACATCATTTACTGCTTTAAAAGGATTTTTTCCTCTCTGGGTAAATGTTTTTGTTAAATGTTCTGCCTCTAAAAGTATGCTCATACTCTGACCTTCCTTTGCAGCTTTGGTACAGCCTCCAGCAATTTCCTGGTATAGGGATCCTGGGGATGATCCAGTACACGGTCTGCTGTGCCATATTCTATTGTTTTACCATTTTTCAAAACCAACACAGTATCTGCCATTGCCCGGACTACTCCGATATCATGTGTCACGATCACGATTGCAGTTCCAAACAACTCTCTTAACTTAAGCATTTCCCTTACAACCTGGCGCTGTACAGACACATCCAGAGCACTGGTCGGCTCATCTGCAAATAAGATAGGCGGATTCATAAGCATGGCGATGGCAATACCTGCTCTCTGATTCATTCCGCCAGACAGTTCAAATGGATAACTGTCCCACACGCGCTGGCTATCCTTAAAATTCAGTTTGTCAAACAGATCCATTGCCCTGGTTTTAGCCTCACTTCTTGTTATCTTTGTATGTGCACACATACTTTCGTAAATCTGCTCTCCGATGGTGCGAATCGGACACAGAGAGGCACCTGCATCCTGAAAAATCATTCCAATTCCTGCACCTCTGATCTTTCTTTTTTCTTTCTCCGGTATATCCAGGATATTCTGATCCATATATCGGATATCTCCTCTTGTCACAAGACCATCCGATCCCAGAAGTCCCATTGCAGCTTTGATCAGAGTGCTTTTTCCACTGCCTGATTCCCCCACAAGACCAAGTATTTCTCCATGTTCAAGGGAGAAACTCACATCATGAACCACCGCTTTTCCGCCAAATGATATCTCTACGGAATCGTAGGTCAGTATTTTTCTATCCATCTGTAAACCATCCTTGTTAATCCTTACCAAATCAGGGGCAAAATAGTTACTGTTCACTCCGTTCTCAGTAACGTAGCCAAAATTCATTCCAGATTGCCTGCGGCAATGGAATTTAGTTAATATCCAGATCTGCTGTCAGTTCATAATAATCACATGGATGTGCAGTCAGTCCTGTTACATTAGACTGCATGATCATACTCATTCTCAGGTGAGAACAGAATACATAGGCATTATCATCCAGGATTGTCTGCTGCATCTGGATTGCCAGATCTGAACGCTTATCTGCATCAAATTCTTGCTTCATCTGTTTTTCCAGATCTTCCAGTTTATCACTGTGATAATGTCCGTTATTGCTTGCAGATTCATCCAGTGTACAGGAAGTGAAGAAATACTCCGGATCTCCTGTAGGTGCAGTTACCATGGCACTTGCATATACATCCCATAATGTAGGATCTTTACGGATAGTATTATTATCAGAGGTACAATTCACCTGAACATCCATACCGATTTCTTTTAAGGTCGCCTGTGCAGACTCTGCAAGAAGCGGAAGCTCCTGACGGCTTGGATAAGTAAGCCAGCGGATTTCCAGTTTCTGTCCGTCTTTTTCACGGATACCGTCACCATCGGAATCCACCCATCCAGCTTCCTCCAGAACCTTCTTTGCCCCATCAGGATCATAGCTCTCTGTTGTCAGATTCTGTCCGCCAAAAGAGAAAGTATCCGGGAAAGCACCCACTGCAGGATATCCATATCCATTCAGAAGCACAGACACAAAGCTGTCCTTATCAATACCCATGGCAATTGCTTTGCGCACTGCAGAGTCAGATGTTACAGGACTTTCAAAGTTCATCCATGCATAGAATGCACGGCTTGTAGCTGTACTGGTAAATGTAAAATCATCATTTTCAAATAAGGGATAGCTTGCATATGCCATACCATAGGCAGCATTGATCTCCCCTGCCTGAAGAGCCATTGCCAGTGTATCACCGTCAGAAATTGTGCGGACAGTGATCTCATCCACATTTACATCTCCATTCCAGTAGTTTTCGTTTTTTACAAGATTAACATGATCATCTGTCACCAGTTCAGTTGCCACATAAGGACCTGTACCGATCACGATCCCATCATCACTGACACCTGCCTGCATATCAATAATGCATCCATAAGGATCACTGAGATAATTGATCAGTGCAGGCTTCGGTTCTGTAGTCTTTATGGTAACAGTATTTCCGTCAGCCTCGATAGTATCAATGCAGAGATCTCCTGCTGCACGCTCATGATTGGCAACCAGAGCCTCCAGGCTTTCCTTTACTGCCTCTCCGTCACAGGCACGTCCATTGGAGAACACAACTCCGTCATTCAGTGTGATCTTCCAGGTCAGCTCGTCAATATTTTCATACTCTTTTGCGATCCATGGCTCTATCTCCATGGTATCGGAATAACGGAAAAGAGTTTCCCCTACTCCATAACGGATACACGCCCATCCTGCATATGTATTTTGTGGATTAATATCTGCCTCTTCATTTTCCGCATTAAAGGTGGTATCACCAAATACAAATGTCTTTTTGTCTGCTGCCAGTGTTGGCATAGCTGTCGCTCCTACCGCCAGTCCCAGGGCAATTGCCATTGCCAGAAATTTCTTTGCTCTCATTTTCTTTCCTCCTCGTTTGTTTTCATATTACTTATCATGAACGGCTGTTCTTCGGATCCAGATAGTCACGGACTGTATCACCTAACAGATTGAAAATTGCCACAGATATAAAAATTGCAATTCCAGGTGATAATACTACCCATGGATATGTCTGGATCATACTTCGTCCGCTGCTCATCATACTTCCCCACTCAGCCATGGGAATCTGTGCTCCCAGTCCAAGAAATGACAGGCCCGCAAGCTCCATCATCATAGTACCAATGTCAAGCATGGCTGTTACCAGAACAGGTCCCAGCATATTGGGAAGAATATGCCTGAGCATAATCTGACCTGAGCTGTCACCTGCAAGTATGGCAGCATGAATATAGGGTTCCTCTTTTAATGCCAGAGTCTGCCCTCTGGCAATACGTGAATATTTCGGCCAGCTTACTACTGCCAGTGCTATAACAGCATTCTGAATGCCTCCCCCAAGAATAGCCGCGATCGCCATGGCAAATACAAGCCCGGGGAAAGCAAGACATACATCTGAAATCCTCATCATAACAGCATCTGCAGCTCCGCCAAAATATCCGCAGCATACACCCACAGCTGTTCCTAGCACGGAGATCACCGCAACCAGAATAAAGGTAGAGAAAATACTGGCTCTTGCACCACTTATCACTCTGGACAGCATATCTCTCCCATATGTATCTGTTCCCATAGGATGTTGAAGACTGGGGGGCTGAAGTGCACTTGCCAAATCCTGTGCATAAGGGTCATATGGACAGAGATGCTCTGAAAAAATTGCAAGTATTACAAGCCCTATTGCCAGAATAAGAAAAAAGACCAGCTTTTGTTTTATATGGTTTTTCTTAATCTTCTGTACACGCACTGTCACATTTTTATTCTGCTTTTCACTCATTGTTTCACACCTCCCAGACGGATTCTCGGATCCAGGAACCGGTATGACAGATCTGTAAGCAGATTTACTACAACATAGATGATCGCCATCCACATAACATAGGCCTGAATAATAGGATAATCACGCATGGAGATGGCATCTACTGCCATCTTTCCAATTCCATCCCACATAAAGATTGATTCTACGATTGCAGTTCCTCCCAGCAGATTTCCCACTGACAGCATCAGCAAGGTAATGATGGTTACCAGCGAAGCCTTCATAACACTTTTCCAAAGAGTGACAGAAAACTTTACTCCTCTTGCTTTCGCTCCTGCCACATAGTCTTTGCTTAATTCATCCAGCACAGTTGCACGGACCTGGCGGAGATACTTGGCTGACATGGCAATTGCCAGAGTGATCGCTGGCATTGCCACACTCTTTAAACTTACATCTTTGGATATAACCGGAAAAATCCTCAGCCTGATCGCAAGAAAATACATTAACAGCAATGATACAAAAAAATTAGGAAGACTGTTTCCTATAAAGCTGCATAAACGGATCAGATAATCCGTGATCGTATTCTGTTTTACTGCTGACAGAATCCCCAGAGGGATTGATATGATGATAGTCAGCAAAATAGATGTCACTGTAAGAAGCAGCGTTGCCGGAAGCTTCGATATGAACGTATCAAAAACCGGAAGACTGGATACATAGCTGTTTCCCATATCTCCATGAAGCAATTTCCCAAGCCACACAAAATACTGGGTCAGAAATGGTTTGTCCAGTCCCAGCTGTTCTCTGGCTGCATTTAACTTATCTTCTGACAGGATCTGTCCTGTATTTTCCATTTTTTGTGTTACTACATCACTTCCCGCAATCCGCATCATGCCATAAGAGAGAAAAGTAATCGCAAACAAAATGGGAATCAGCTGAAGCAGTCGTCTGAATGCATATTTTCTCATTTGATTATCTCCATTTTATAATTTTTGAAAATTGTACTCCTAATTTGCCATCATTCAGTTTAACAAAAGCAAAAATAGCCCACAACCCACCCTGGGGGTTATAAGCTATTCTTAATTTGAATATCTATCGTCATTTTTGGAATAGTTTTTTTAATATCAGCAATAATTTAAAACAACCATCCCATTTTGTTCTAAACTATGTTATACTACAAGAGCTGTCGAACCTCCTGCAGGAAGGAGGTGAGTTTCATGGAAGCAATTTTTACTTCATTTCTTGTCTCTGTCATAGCAGGCGTAGTTAGCTACTACATATGCAAATGGCTGGACAGCGGACATTAGACAGCAACAGTCTAAACGGAACAGCTCCCCGTAACGAGCAAGAAAGCCCTCAGAGCGGCAACTCTGAGGGCTTTCGTTTCGCTTCATGGAAATTTCACTTCATTTCTTAGCTACTATTAGTATATGCAAAATAAGTTAAAAAGTCAACTGCAATTTTTATTAATGCTTCGGCAGTCTGCTCTTTAAAAACTCCACAAGCTCTGCCACACTCTCATCCATTTCTTCTCCTTTGTGGAGTATAAAACCAAAAATCACTTTACTGTCTCCAAGATCCAGAGGGATTCCCGGTGTAGTTCCTTCTTTGTTTTCTGACAGGTAACTTCCGCTTATATTTGCCACCTTACTGTTCTTCAGCATTTTTTCCATAATATAATCACTGTTGGTCAGCACGGAAATGTCAATATCCTTCCATTGGAATGCATCTTCTTTTACAGCACCGATGTCAAAAAATTCATCCTGATAATTCTGTATAAAACGGATTCCCTCCAGATCTTCCAGTTCTGCCCTCTCTTTGCCGGAATTGTAAAGCTCTGTCAGCCCTCCCGGATACAGCATTACATCTGTTTCATAGATAGGTTCGAAATGCATTTTGTTTTTTGACAATTCATACAGGAAATTTTCCTTCTGCTGACTGAGGATATATACAAAACCAATGTCATCCATATAATCCCGTACTCTTTCCATTACGCTTTGTACGCCTGCTGTTGTTACCTGGAAATGGTACTTTTTTTCATAGGTTTCATTATAAAAGTCTACAAACTGATTGGCAAACCAGGAACTGGGATTTAAAGATATCCGGATCCATTTTGTCATTCCGCTGGAAGCCATATTTTCCAGAACATTTACTTCATTTATAATTTTCGACGCATATTCATAAATCTTGTGTCCCTGTACTGTCAGTCTGATTCCTCTTGGCAGCCGTTCAAAAAGCTGCATTCCCAGAGTATCTTCCAGTCCCTTGATCACCTTGCTGACACTGGGCTGTGTAGAATACAGATTTTTCGCAGCATCACTGAATGAACCAGTCTGCGCACATACTACGAAATACTGTAATTGTTTTAAATCCATAAAGATTTTGTCTCTCTTTCTTCAGTTCCTTTTTATTTTCATACATTGCTTCATCAGCCTCATGAAGCAGTTTTTCCAGATTCTTTTCTTTTTCAGAAGTCCATGCATAGCCAATCGCAGCAGATACAGGAATGTCTGTCTGACTGTCAGCAATATGGAGTTCTCTCTGAATCCTGGTTATATACCCTTCCACATTTTCTTTTTTGAGTTTTATCTTCATACATTCTGTGATCTGCCATAATGCGGATTTCATCGATCTTCTGGCTGTGTTCCGGATAAATGGCATAGCCACAGCTTGTATCCACGCTCAGCAGACGACCCTCTATGTTAAAAGGCCGGTCAATGACACTTTTTATTCTTCTGACCATCATCTCACAGAATTCATCATTAATATTGCCCTCCTCAATGATCAGGGAAAATTCATCTCCACCGATACGGAAAGCATAGTCTGTCTTCCTGATACATTTGCACAATCTCCGGGAAACCGCCTTCAGCAATCTGTCCCCCATGTCATGTCCATAAGTGTCATTAACAGGCTTAAACCTGTCCAGATCCAGATAGAACATGGCAAATTTTTTGCGTAACTTTCCATTTCTTTTTAATCTTTCAGAAAGATAACGTTCATTATAAAGTCCTGTCAGTGCATCCGTATTTGCCAGCTTCTCAAGTTCATGCTTCTGCCCGATATCCTGAGCGATCAACATTACTTTGGACAGTATACTACCTTTCCATTCCACAGGTATCACTGACATTACTTTATAAGAAGATCTGTCAAGAGTACAATATTCAAAGGTATACAGATCATCCTCAGACATAATAACCTTTCTCAGATGTTCCGGTGAAAGCAGATCATCCATCTGTATATTTGTCTTTTCCGTAAGTATCACATACTCTCCGGACATACGCTGAAGAAGTTCCCTGTAATCACCTGTAGGATTATAATAAGACTCATTGTTCATCTCATAATATTCATATATCCCGCTGTCCAGATCACAAACTGCAAAACGCTCTACAATCCTGGTTACTCCCTGAATAAGTTGATCCATGGCGATGTTCTGCTTTAACATCGCTCTGCATTCTTTTTCCGTATTTTTCGAATCCGTCACATCACGAAGAAAAATCATGGCGTGTCTGACCTCTCCGTTCTCATCTGTATCTCCCTCCATCACTACATTCCGGATAATACGCAGCTCTCCGTCAAACACTGCTTTGCATTCCTGACTGAGTTCCCCGGTAATTTTTCTGAGTTCCTTCATAATATATTCCCGGTTGTAAATCTGCGCAACCGCCTCTTTACTCTCAGGACAGACATAATTATTAAGAAACATCTGTATCAGTTCATCCCATGTCCGGCTTTTGTTGAAAATTTCCTGAAGCGAGCCCTTTACTTTCATAGATTCAAATGTATTTTCCTGAAGATCCACATAATATTCACACAGATTCATATCTGTAAAAGCCCGGTGAAAAGCAGCTTCCCTTGCTTCCTGATTCCGGGCAAAGTGATCAGATCTGACAGATAATACCCAGATTGGCCGTCCTTTATTATCCCTGGCATCTGCCTTCACAATCCTTACCGATATTGATAAACCTTTACTGTCTGTAAGATACAAGGTGTGAGAACCCTGTAAATCATGAAGTCCTTCCGGTGAAAATATATGCTTTTGCTCATTACAGACCACACTGAGCATAGAGCCGTCTGATGCTTTCATAAATTCATCAAGGTCATCCCACCCCAAAAGCTGCAGAAAATAGTTACTTACACTCCAGATTGTCAGCTTCTCATCATAATAACCGGCGACTGTTCCCACCGGATCATTCTGTTTCAGTACATATTCAATAGCTTCCTGAACTGAAGGATTAATATCCGTATCTTCATTTGCGACATATATTTCAATCTTATTCATTTTGTTAAGCATACACCTATGCTCTGACATGATATTCTCAACCTTTCTTTAAAATAAAAGAGAATAATGCCCGCTACAATACAACAAGACATTACTCTCTGTATAAATGCAACTGGCTGCCATTTTACAGGCCCTTTAGCTTTGCGCCGCAGCCTTTCGACTGTTTTGCCGATACTGTATCTGTGGAATTATACAGTTACCTGGTGTGCCAACAAGTTGATTTCTCGAAGAATCAACTTGTCGGCACACTGGTTTATTCACAGACACATTATATATATTATATTTTTCATTTCTTATTACTGTTTACCATTAATATTTCCTGCACCGATGTTTATTTGTTACTGTTTACTCCGTTCTCAGTAACATTTATATGCTTTGTAAATCCAAATAACAACTTGCCTCTTTCAATCGTCAGGTCAGTTAAACACTAATTGCAATATATTATTTGCATATCCCCTGAATAATGTCAACTGCTATTTTCCTTATTTCACAAAATTTATTCCAGATTGCAAACGCCATACATTACATTTGTCATAATTAATCCTCTGAAATATTAAGACAGGTCCGTATTTTACGGGATAACGACCAACTATAATAACTCCATACAAAAACAGATCCAATATCTTATAATCAAAGATACAGGACCTGTTTTTATTATCTGAAATTCAGCCTGCAAGATTCAGCATTTTTAATAAGAACAGCCAGCTCAGGCCATAATAGGTAATTACTGCAACAAGGTCATTCACTGTTGTGATCAGCGGACCTGATGCTACTGCCGGGTCAATATTGATTTTCTTAAAGAACAATGGAATACAGGTGCCTACTGCACTGGAGATCAACATAGCCAACAACAGTGCCACACCGATACATCCGGATACTGCATAGGAAAACAAAAGTGTTTTTCCTTTAAACAGATAAATATACAATCCAATCAGCGCAAAAGACAGAATTCCAAGAAGTCCGCCATTACACAGACCAATTCTCATTTCCTTCCACACAAGTTCCAGTTTCTGCTTACCTGTCAGAGATTCATCCATCAGCACACGAATCGTCACAGCCAGAGACTGGGTACCCACATTACCTGCCATATCAAGGATCAAAGACTGGAAGCACATAATAATCGGAAGTGCAGTCACCACCTTCTCAAAAATTCCTACCACTGAGGAAACTACCATACCAAGTCCCAGAAGAATGATCAGCCAGGGCAGACGTTTCTTCATACTTTCTTTCAGCGGCTCCTTTAAATCCTCTTCTGCTGTCAGACCGGCCAGCTTCGCATAGTCATCACCCATCTCATCATCAACCAGGTCAATGATACTGGCAGATGTGATGACACCCAGAAGCTGATTATCGTTGTCAAGAACCGGAATAGAATCCTCAGAATAATCTTTCAGTTCTTCGATACAGTCATCAATATTCTCTTCCGCATATACATATGGATAGGAAGTCACCACCAGATTCTCAAGCAGATCATCCCGTCTGGCAATGATCAGTTCTTTCAGATTAATGGCCCCATAAAATTTCTGCTGCTCTGTCACTACAAAAATAGTGGAGATATTGTCATTTTTTGCAGCCTGTTCGATCAGACTGCTCATTGCCTGCTTAACTGTCAGTTTATCTGTGATCACAATATAATTTGTTGTCATGCGGCTTCCGATCTCATCCTCATCAAAGGATGCGATCATCTCCACATCACGTCGAACCTCAGGTTCAAGCAGATCGATCAGTATTTTTTTCTTTGTTTTTTCAACTTTATTTAATACATCTGCAAGAGCATCTGTCTCCATTCTGGATAAAATGGCTGCTGCTTTTTTTACATCCATTTCATTCAGATACTCTGCTGCATTCTCCTCATCTGTATATTCAAAAATATCAGAGAGCATATCTATATCCAGGATACGGTACAGCTTGCACCGCTCCTGTACAGTCAGTTTCGGCATTACATCTGCCAGGTCATTCTCATGATAATCCTGCAGCCTTCCTCCCATAACGGCAGGAGAGGTGTTGCTGCGGATGATCTTCAGAATTTCTTTGGAATAATCCTGTACTCTTTTCTCCATTCTTTCATCCTCCGTTTTTTTGCATAAAAGCACACCAAAAGAAAGCAGTCTGTTATTTATTACATTTTACTGCCATTTCTTCCATGCTTTTTCCAGCACAATAAACTGCAGGGTATTATGCCATAACCTGCTATTCATCCGCTGTCCGTAACTGTCCGGCATCTTCGCCGGATCATTACTGCTCAATATGTAATTGCATGATTCGGGGGAATTTCATAAATACAGGATAAGAAATGAAAAAGACATCCGATCTTCCACATACAGAAACTGTCAGATCACAGACAGTAAAAAACTTCTATTTTATATGCATACATGGAAAATCCTGAAAATATATGACTACAGCAGAACAAAAACGGCTGCTATACTCATATACTCTTTTTAATTCAGATCCTGTGCTACTACTTCGCCCATGAGAATCGCAATTATCCATTCTGTTCCACCTGCCTTTTCTTTAAAATTTACGATTTCGGATATCAGACCCTGTTTTCGGGAATCTGATTTCTAACAGCAAATTTTATGCTGTTCCCTATTTTGAAACAGCATTTTTAAAATTATTTTCAATTTGCACAGTTATTGTAACCGCCCAGTAGAGAAAAAGCAACCCTGTTTTCTCATTTTTTACATTAATTTTTGTTAATGTTAACGATAAGTTTGCTTCTTTTATTCCTAAATGATAGAATATAATCAGAAATTTGCAAATAATAAGATTATTGCCATAAACATGCAAGACTATAATTGATATTCACAGGAGAAAAAATATGTCATTTATCAGTGTATTTGATGTTATGGGGCCGAACATGATCGGTCCTTCAAGTTCACATACCGCAGGTGCGGCGCGTATTTCCTATCTTGCCCAGAAAATGATCGAAGGCCCGTTAAAGAGAGCCGACTTCATCCTGTACGGCTCTTTTGCAAAAACTTACCATGGTCACGGTACTGACCGAGCTCTGCTGGGTGGTATTATGGGATTCTCTACTGATGATATGCGCATCCGAAATTCTTTTGATATTGCTCATGAAAAAGGTCTGAAATTCTCTTTCACTCCAAATGAGCAGGAAACAGATATTCATCCGAACACCGTAGATATCTGCATGGAAAATGAAAAAGGCCAGAAACTGACCGTACGCGGCGAATCCCTTGGAGGAGGCAAGGTCCGTATTGTAGATATCAATCACGTACAGGTAGACTTTACAGGCGAGTACAGTGCAGTGATCGTGATTCATCAGGACACTCCCGGCGTTGTGGCCTATATTACCAAATGCCTGAGTGACCGCAATATCAATATTGCATTTATGCGTCTGTTCCGTGAAAGCAAGGGAGAGATTGCTTATACAATCGTAGAATCTGACGGCAAACTTCCTGAGAATATCGTTCCTGCGATTCGCGAGAACCCGAATATTCATGAAGTTATGATCGTACAGATGTAAAGAAAGGAGGATTTTTATCATGGATTTTAAAAATGCAAATGAACTCTTAGCACTCTGTGAAGAAAAAAATCTTCCTATCTCAGAGATTATGCGTATCCGTGAGATTGAGCTTGGCGAAACAGCCTCTGAGATTGTAAATAAAAAAATGACACGAGTACTGGGAATTATGAAAGATGCTGCTTTCTCACCAATCAGACAGCCGGTAAAATCTATGGGTGGTCTGATCGGCGGCGAAGCCAGAAAGCTGAGTCTCCACGCTCAGGAGAAAAAGGGTCTCTGCGGAAATCTGCTTCAGAAGGCAATTACTTATGCTATGGCTACACTGGAAACGAATGCCTCCATGGGGCTGATCGTGGCCTCTCCTACTGCCGGTTCTGCCGGAATCGTACCGGGGCTGATGCTGGCAATGCAGGAACATTATCAATTCTCTGATGAAGAGATTATACGGGCATTATTTAACGCAAGTGCCATTGGTTATCTGGCAATGCGAAATGCAACTGTTGCAGGTGCGGTAGGCGGATGCCAGGCCGAGGTAGGGGTTGCATCTGCAATGGCTTCATCTGCTGCTGTAGAGCTGATGGGAGGTTCACCGAAAGAATGTACTTTTGCTGCATCTACTGTTCTTATGAACATGCTTGGTCTGGTATGCGATCCGGTCGGCGGTCTGGTAGAATATCCATGTCAGAACAGAAATGCTGCAGGTGTGGCAAACGCTATAATTGCCGCAGAAATGGCTCTCGCAGGAATCCCGCAGTTGATTCCTCTGGACGAAATGATCCAGACGATGTTTACCGTGGGTAAAAAGCTTCCTGCAGAACTGCGTGAAACTGCTATGGGAGGATGCGCTACTACGCCATCTGCATGTAAAGCATGCCATATATGCAGTTAACAGGCTGACAAATAAAAAAACTGTCTCTGTAATGCACCTATTTTCTACGTATAATGTGCATATACAGGACAGTTTTTTATTATTTTTCCAGCTTTGCCAGCACTTTTGATGTAAAATGTGTATCGAAAAACTGAACAAAAGGTCCGAATCCAAATGCACTGACCAGTGTTCCCAGTCCGACGATTCCCCCTGCAAGCCAACACACCAGTGCACTGATTGCATCATTAGATACTCTGCACCAGAAATACGGAATTTTCGGCCATTTCTCTGTCATGATCAGAGAAATACTGTCATATGGTGCAACTCCCTGTTTCGGAAGCTGGTACATGGAAATTCCAAGGCTTGTTATGATAACTCCAATAAATACGGTAACCACCTGCATTGCCATCTGATCCGGTGCATCGATTACAGATGTGATCAGGTTATAGAAAAATGTAACAAAATATCCAAGGAATAACGCATTTATGATCGTTCCCAATCCGATAAGCTTTCTTCCCCAAATAATTTCTATTACAAAAAATCCCAGATTCAGAAGAATTAAAAAACGGGCATATTCAATTCCCACACATTCTGCCAGTGCCATTACCATTCCGCTGAAAGGGTCATTTCCAAGTCCGGAAAGTTTAAATATCGCAATTCCCAAACCAAGGATTATATTTCCAATCAACATTACGACCACATACTTCCAGTTTATTTTTCTGATCCATTCACTCATCTCTTTTTCCTCCGTAAAATTAACTCTTTCTATCATATCAGACAGTAAAATACTTTACAATATTCTTTCTGTAAATTGTTTTCACTATTTTTAAACTACGTTACTGTTCACTCCGTTCACAGTAACGTACCCAAAATTCATTCCAGATTGCCTGCGGCAATGAAATTTTGGCTTGTATGTCTTGTGATTTTGGCATATTCATGCCAAAACACCTCGCGGGATAGTGGTATGTGAACAGTTACAAAACTACTTGATTTACTCCGTGAATGTGACTATAATGAGAAAAACGTATATAGGTGTATATACACCCTTCTATACATAATAAAAACAGGAGAAAGTAATCTATGGAAAAGTTTAAAGCATTTCTCAGACGTAAAGACATCGAAATCTCCATAAAACGTTATGGAATCGATGCCCTTGGTGCCATGGCGCAGGGTCTTTTCTGCTCCTTGCTGATCGGCACGATCATCAACACACTTGGAACACAGTTTCATATTTCATTTCTGACCACTGCTGTGGCAACTGTAAACGACACACAGTATACCGTAGGCTCTCTGGCATCTGCCATGAGCGGTCCTGCCATGGCTGTCGCCATCGGCTATGCGCTGCATTGTCCGCCGTTGGTGTTGTTCTCACTGATCACTGTTGGCTTTGCATCTAACGCATTAGGCGGTGCAGGCGGACCGCTGGCTGTATTATTTGTAGCCATCTTCGCTTCCGAAATCGGAAAAGCAGTATCTAAGGAAACCAAAATTGATATTCTGGTCACTCCACTTGTCACGATCGGTGTAGGTGTTGCCCTGTCCGCGTGGTGGGCTCCGGCACTTGGAAGTGCAGCGATGAAAGTGGGAAATATTATTATGTGGGCAACCAACCTGCAGCCGTTCCTGATGGGAATCCTTGTTTCTGTATTTGTGGGTATTGCACTGACACTTCCTATCTCATCTGCCGCAATCTGTGCTGCGCTTGGCCTTACCGGACTTGCCGGAGGAGCTGCTGTAGCAGGCTGCTGTGCACAAATGGTAGGTTTCGCAGTAATGTCCTTCCGCGAAAACAAATGGGGTGGTCTTGTTTCTCAGGGAATCGGAACATCCATGCTCCAGATGGGAAATATCGTAAAAAATCCACGCATCTGGATTGCACCGATCCTTACTTCTGCCATCACCGGACCTCTTGCAACCTGTCTGTTCAAACTTCAGATGAACGGTACTCCGGTTTCTTCCGGTATGGGTACCTGTGGTTTCGTAGGACAGATTGGTGTCTACACCGGATGGATGAATGATATTGCCGCAGGAACAAAAACAGCTGTCACAGGCTGGGACTGGGCCGGACTTTTGCTGATTTCCTTTATCCTGCCTGCAATCCTGTGTCCGCTCATCAACATGTTTATCCGTAAGCTTGGATGGGTGAAAGACGGGGATATGACACTTTCATAAGCAAAAACAGCTGCGTTACCTGTCAATTGAAACTGTTACTTGATAAAAATTTCAGCTAACAGTTTCAATGGTAACACAGCTGCTTTTTATTTTTCCACTTCCGTATATTAATTTCCCTGCGGATCACTCAAATTGTCATCCACATAAATTTTTCATCCCTTTGGAAATCGCCTTTCAGTGATAAGATTTTTATATTCGTACTTCTTCATCCATTTTAAGCAATGCACTCTTAGCCAGCTGATCTGCCTCTTCATTGTAGTGATTGCCCGTATGAGCTGCTATTTTACAAAAAGAAATCTTTACTTTCTTTCCTGCTTCCTGCATATGAGCAGCATATTTGCTGGTCAGAGGTGTTTTGGCTCTCCACATACCTGTTACCCACTTCTCTACACCTTCGTAATCATAGCGGATTTCCACAGCTGGATATTTGTTTTCTATGGCCCAGTTTACTGCAGTCATGGAACCAAGCATCTCGCCTGCCACATTCCGAATGGCAACTCCTGCAGGGTCACTGCCACTTCCGGATTTGCGGATTTCCTGTCCGTCCGGTGTAAGGATCACACAGCCAAAAGCATATCTGCCAATGCTTTTCTCGAAACTTCCATCTACATAAGCAATGACCATATTTTCAGGTACTTCCACGATTCCTGCCGCCTCTTTTGCTTTATCACCAGATACATTTCCTGTTGTCTCCATGTTCAGAAAAGCCAATGCTTCCTCTTTCTCTGTAAATCCCCGAAACTCAGCTCCTGAATATCCGCTTACTGCCTTCTGGCACTCCGCCCATGTAACAAAAAGTCCTGTTTTATGTCCCTTGCGTACTGCATATATTTTCTTCTTTGCCATAAAATCCTCCTGAACAATCAATATTTTGACTCACATTACTTTACTATATTTTGATTAATACTATATAATCTTTCTTTCTATCAGGCAAGTTATACAATGGAAATTTCTCCAAAAAACAACGTGCAGATACATTTTAAAATCGGGATAAATCTTCAAACCTGAAGTTATCTGTCGACTTCAATGTTTCTGCACGTTTTTTATAATAGCAGATATTTTTAATCAATACCTTCTGTTAACCTGTAGCAATTACATAAAATACTGCATTCCTCTTTATCTGAATTTATAAAGCCTTATGATACAATTCCACAATATCCTGCTTTCTGGAGGATCTTGGATTTACTGCAATATTTCCGCTCTTCATAGCATCATCTGCCATGGCATCAATCTTGCTTTCAATCTCCTCATCAGAAATCTCTTCTCCCTTCTTTGCCTGGCGGATGGCTGTGGTCAGGTCTTCCGGGATTCCGATATCTTCGTTTAATTCCCTGATGGCATCCACCAGCATCAGTGGTTCGAATTCATCCTCATATGCAGGGATCGGACTGATATAATTATAAATCTTCAGATATCTGCCATGATCTGCCAGCGCATTATATTCTGCGATCACGGGAAGAAGAACTGCATTTGCCACTCCATGTGCTACATTAAAGAAAGCACTTACCGGATGGCTCATGGCATGGACATTTCCAAGTCTTGCAAAGGAAAAGGCGATTCCTGCAAAAAGAGATCCCGTAAGCATTGCCTCTGCAGCTTCCAGATCTGTACGTCTTGCCACAAAACGGCGGATATTTCCACCGATCAACTCCATTGCTTTCTCTGCCATTGCGTCAGAAAAAGGAGATGCTGCTGTGGAAACATAAGCCTCCTCCGCATGAATAAATGCATCGATTCCGCAGGCTGCTGCCACAGATGCCGGAGCAGATGTGAGAAGTTCAGGATCCAGGATCGCATATGCAGGAAGAAGTTCATAACTGAATACCGTCAGCTTATAATCTCTGCTGTGGTCAGTGATAACAGAAAATGCCGTAACCTCTGAGCCGGTTCCCGCAGTAGTCGGGATTGCAATCAGCGGAACAATTTTTCCGGGAACCTTATGTGCCCCCTCATATTCTGTAATACTGCCGCCATATTTAGCCGTAACTCCCACTGCTTTTGCCACATCCATAGGAGAACCACCGCCCAGCGCAACGATAAAATCTGCGCCGGAATCCTTATACGCTTCTGTCGCTTTTTCCACTGTGGTGACAGACGGATTGGCTTCTACATCTGTAAAAATATCCACTGCCATTCCGGCGTCTTTCAGATAATCCGCCGCCTTATCCACAACTCCCATTTTCCGGAGAGTTGGTCCTGAGATCAGCATTGCATGAGAACCTCCAAGCTTTTTGGCACATTCCGGAAGCTTCGCCAGAGTACCTGCACCGACTGTAATATTCTGAGGAATAAAAAATTCAAATGGATTCATTAATTTCTGCCTCTTTTCCTGTATTTTTTCAATATTGCAATGTGCAGGGCATCTACCCTGCACAAATTCAAAACTCTGTTACCCAAAATAATTGTCATGTCATTTATAGCGTTATGCCATAGAGGAAAGCACCCTGTCAATAGCCGCATCGATTACCACATCAAGCTCTTCATCATCAGCCTCCGGCATAAGACTTGCTGCATCCTCATCAGAGATCAGTTCAATAAGTTTACCAAAATCTTCTTTATATTTACGTTTACAGATCGCATAAAATACAACTCCAAGTAAACTCCAGCTACCTACCATAAGCCATTCCTGAAATACCAGACTTCCACCGGAACCCGGAATACAGTAAACCAGAAGCATCAGCCCTGACATGACTACTGCCATAAAACCTACAAATTTGTAGTGGCCTACTTTGTAAGGTCTTGCCATATCCGGTTCCTTTTTACGAAGGATCAGGAAAGAGACAGAGACCATACAGTATGCAAGGCAGCATCCGAAGTTACCTGCATCACAGATCCAGACCATCATTGTTCTTCCTGCAAAAGGAGCCAGCATAGTCAGGGCACCGATCAGATACAGAGAATTAACCGGAGTTTTGTGCTTCGGATGAAGCTTTGCAAAAAACGGAGGAATCATGTAGGATTCTGCCATAGAGTACATGGCACGGGAACCACCAAGGAGAAAGGAGTTCCATGATGTAATAATACCACACATTCCACCTACAATGATAACCTTGGCCATAATCTTTGTCCCGAAAGCCTTGGCCATGGCATCTGCTGTTACAAGTCCTGTTCCCTGCTGAGACTCAATAATTTCTGCCGGATTCAGGATATAACCTACTGCAAGAATAACCAGTGCGTAAAATACAACAGCCAGCACAACAGAGAGGATCATCATTTTACCGATTTTTTTCAGCGGAACATTAATCTCCTCTGCTGCCTGTGGGATAACATCAAAACCAATAAAGAAAAATGGAGTGATAACTGCAACCTTAATAATACTTTTCATTGCTTCACCGGTACCGTTTCCAACAAACATCTGTCCCTGAAGGTTATCCACACTTCCTGTAACCACAGAAGCCACGATCAGAATAATTCCGGCACCGCCGATAATACAGGTAAGAACAGTCTGCAAAACTGCTGCAGTTTTTGCTCCATTAATGTTGATTATCATAATAAGAAAAGCAATCACAATTGCCACGATCAGCCAGGATGCATAAACATCAAAGCCTGCAACTGTATAGAGATATCCTTTCAGGAACCCCGGCCACAGATAAGTGATGATTGTGGGAAATGCACATGCCTCAAAGCAGGCAACACTTACATATCCAAGAATAATCGCCCAGGTACAGATAAAAGAACCTGTAGAACCCATTGCCCTGTAGCTGAATACGTGCTCACCACCACACTGAGGCATGGCTGCTGTAAGCTCTGCGTAAGTCAGACCTACAAAGAAGATCATGATTCCACCGATTGCAAATGCAATAGTTGCACCAAGCACACCACCGGATTCAATCCAGTTACCGGAAGAAACTACCCAGCCCCAGCCGATCATGGCGCCAAATGCAATTACAAGTATGTCCCATGCACCAAGTACTTTGTCAAATTCTGATGTTTTTTGTTCCATAGGTCAGGCCTCCTTTTTTCCGTATTTTTTTGCGATCAGATCTTCCAGATATTCTGCTGTTCCCTGAATTCCCAGAAAATCACTGTTAATAAGAATATCCCTGTTATGTCTGTCACCGCGGTTACTTCCTGTCAGTGCCAGGTGTCTCTTATGATAACGTTTATCCTTCTCATCCAGCAGAAGCTTTGCATCCTTTTCCGAAAGATTATGGCTTTCCATAATGTTATGAATGCGAACATCATTAGGTGCATAAATAAATGCTCTCACCAGCTGGATTCCTTCTGTATCTTTCAGAATATAATCTGCAGACCGTCCTATGATCACGCAGGCTTCTTTCTGAGCCAGCTTCCGGATAATCTGCTTCTGTACATGAATGGCGCGGTCTGTCAGATCCGCATATTTGGAAAAGGAACCTCTCACATCACCCTGTGCACCTTTACCTGCGATGGTTCCGCCTTCCTCTACTCTGTCCATAATGTCTGTAGGGATGCCTACCTCTTTGATAATCTCATCCACAAGATCACGATCATAAAACTTAATCCCCAAATCCTGTGCAATCTTCTTACCGATGGCATTGCCCTTGGCTCCATATTCGCAGCCAATCGTAATTACCAGATGTTTCATGCTCTTCCCTCTCACACTCAAATTTTTATCAGATTCTCATATCATAAAAGGGCGCACGAATATAATTCGTGACGCCCTTGTCCTTTTACTGTATCACTCCGTTGCCGGATTTTTATTTTTCCAGAGATTTAATTGTATCTTCGATGATTGCTACAGCTTTGTCGCACTCTTCTTCTGTAACAATAAGCGGTGGGATCATACGGATGATATGCGCTCCAATAGCTGTGATCAGAAGATGTCTGTCAAGACAACCATGTTTTACATCCACTCCGCCGATAGTATCATCAAATTCCACACCTACCAGAAGTCCCTGATGTCTTACTTCTTTTACATGAGGAAGCTTCTCAAGCTTAGCTGCAAAGTAATCGCCAACCTTCTTTGCATTTCCAGCCAGATCTCTGTCCAGAAGCTCATTCACCTCAGCCAGTGCAGCTGCACAGCTTACCGGATGTCCGCCGAATGTAGTTCCATGGGAACCTGCTGTGAAAGCTTTTGCAACCTCTGCTGTTGCACAGATGGCACCGATTGGCATTCCACCGCCCAGAGCCTTTGCCATTGATACGATATCCGGTTTGATACCATAATTCATATAGGACATAACAGCACCTGTTCTGCACCATCCTGTCTGTACCTCATCGATCAGAAGAAGCATATCATTCTCATCACAGAATTTACGAAGTCCCTGCATGAATTCCATTGTTGCAGGATGTACACCACCCTCGCCCTGTACAGGCTCAACCATAATAGCAATTGTGTTCTCTGTACATGCATCCTTGAAAGCCTGAAGGTCATTGTACGGTGCATAGGAGAAACCATAAGTCATAGGTCCGAATCCAACCTGGCATCCATTACCCGGCTGACCTGTTGCAGACATGGCACCAAAGGTTCTTCCATGGAATCCCATCTTTGCAGTTACGATATGATAACGGTTTGGACCATACTTTTCAATACCATATTTACGGGCCATTTTGATCATTGCCTCGTTAGCCTCTGTACCAGAGTTCTGATAGAAAATCTTGTCCATTCCGATTGTTTCACAGACCTTCTCAGCAAGCAGTGCCTGCGGGATTGTGTATGGATAGTTAAATGTATGCATAATATCATCTAACTGATCCTTTGCAGCAGCTACAACCTTAGGGTTACAGTTTCCTGCGCTGTTTACTGCAATACCAGCATAAAAATCAAGATATGGAGTTTTATTCTCATCATAAATATACATGCCCTCTGCTGTCTCTGCAAGGAAATCAAATCTCTCATAAGTCTCAATCATGTACTTGTTTACTTTGTCCTTAATGTCCTGAAAAGTTAATCCTGTGTCTTTTAATTTCATAGCTGTGTCCTCCTGCATCCTTAAGATAATAAAAAAAGCAAAGACAAACTGACCCGTATGGGTAAGCGCCTTTGCTTAACTTTTTCTGTGTATTATTTTGTACATCCTTACAATATCACTGCCCTTATGATTTGTCAACATGTTTTTTTGAACATTTACATTTTTTACAGAAAGATCGTTACTGAGAACGGAGTGAACAGTAACGAAAGCTCTGTGTTCTCCTTATTGTATATCCAATATTTCCTGCATATTCATGCGATATTATACAGGTTTCTCAACAATTCATAACAACACAGCCTCTTCATGAAATGGCAGACTGACAAACCATTACATACATTCTTTCTTTTCAGATATTCATTTCCTAGTGTATCTTTTTCATCATTTTGTGCATTATATTGTACATTTTGCACTCATACTTCGGATAAAATCACCTGCTTCACTACTCAGTTCTACACTATGGTAATCCACCAATCATACAAGGGAGAATCCTGCAAACAGGATTCTCCGCCTGTGGCAGACCGCTTCAGCAACAAAACTCCTGATACAACTGCATCAATGATAATCCAGAAAAAAACAGGTACAGCAGGCTTTCTCCTTCCCTGTGTTCCGATAGACATGCTCCTGATCCGTTTCAAACTTAAACACCTGATCTCTGTGGATTTCATACTTCTCACCATGACATTCCAGAGTAAGCACACCCTCCATAACAGCCAGATATTCTCTTGTCTTCTCCCCATGGCTGCCACTGATATAAACACCACCCGGTTCCACCTCGATCCGGTACACCTCCACCAAACGGGTATCCTCATAAGGCAGACAAGTCCATACCCTGTACTGTCCTGCTATCTCCTTGGTAGGAACCAGTTCTGCCGGTGTCACCAGACAACAGTCCACTCTCGGCGGCTGTATCAGCTCCTGAAACTCTATCCTCAGACCACTGGTAATCTTCCCCAGCACACCCAGAGAAGGATTGGCAGTCCCTCTCTCAATCTGAGCCAGCATACTCTTACTCACCCCCGTCTGCTCAGACACCTGATCCAGACTCATACTCTTGGATTTCCGAATCCTCTTCAGATTCACCGCCACATTATTCGATAAATAATCCATATGTTCCCTCCTTGTCAAGCGGATATTCGCAATCCGCTTCGCTACTTGCTCATAACCGAATAACTGTACTATTTCTTTTTTATATCAGCAATATAAAAATCTGTCAATTACATTACTGTTCACTCCGTTCTCAGTAACGTAGCCAAAATTCATTCAGGAACATAAATTTTACAGCAATTATCCAAAACCCGGTTGACAATTTCCTCTCTATAAATGTATAATGTAACCCAAGAAAACATTTGTCCACCCTATTCGGACAATGAATATCCCTATATCAGCCAAATGCCATGACAGGGAGGAGTACACAACCCCGGGAAGCACAGAGAGAAAGCGGTCGGTGCGAGCTTTCGTGAACGAATTGTGGAAGTAGCCCCCGAGCAGTGAACCAAACCGCATATCCAGTCAGATGATTCATAGACCCGGACAGACATGCCAAGTAGGCTTCAACGTCAGTTCCACGTTACAGGAACACAGTATATCAGTACTGACAAAGTGCAGAGCCAGACTCTGAATACAGGTGGTACCGCGGAAACATTTTCGCCCTGGGCAAACAAGCCCAGGGCGTTTTTTACTATATTCAGAATTGTGGGAGCTGCTTTACAGCGTTCTCAGCAGAATCAGCGCAGCGCCATTCTGCCCCTGTATCAGCCAATACACAGCTCAGAAATTTATTTGTTTGGTGTGCATTTGCAGGAGTCGTGTAGATCTTAGTGCCTGGAAATCTGCGTTGTTCAGAAAAATCTCACTGTCTGAGCGCAGCGAGTTTGAGATTTTTCTGAACGCTTTTAGCAGATTTTCAGACACTTAGATCTACTAGGCTCCGAAACCGCACACCAAACAAATAAATTTCTGAGCGTCCCCATCCACATACACAAAGGAGGTTTACCCAAATATGAAACAAATATCCGGCAACAAACTCTTAGTCAAAGCCTTAAAAGAAGAAGGCGTAGAATACCTCTTCGGCTACCCCGGAGCCTGTACCATCGACATCAGTGATGAACTCTACAAACAGGACGATGTCAAAATCATCCTCCCCCGTCACGAACAGGCCCTTGTCCACGAAGCCGACGCCTACGCCAGAACCACCGGCAAAGTCGGCGTATGTCTGGTAACCAGCGGTCCCGGAGCAACCAACCTTGTAACAGGACTTGCAACCGCCAACTATGACAGCGTACCTCTTGTATGCTTCACCGGCCAGGTAGCCCGCCACCTCATCGGCAACGATGCATTTCAGGAAGTAGACATCGTAGGAATCACCAGAAGCATCACCAAATACGGCGTTACCGTCCGCAGACGTGAAGACCTGGGACGTATCATCAAAGAAGCCTTCTACATTGCCCGCACCGGCCGTCCGGGACCTGTCCTTATCGACCTTCCAAAGGACGTAATGGCAGAACTCGGCAGCGCTGAATATCCTAAAAATGTAAATATCCGCGGATACAAGCCCAACACAGATGTCCACATCGGCCAGCTCAAACGTGCCATCAAACTTTTAAATAAAGCAAAACGTCCCTTATTCCTGGCAGGCGGCGGTGTAGTAATCTCCCGCGCCCATGAAATTTTCCGGGAAGTAGTGGAAAAGACAAAAGTACCGGTTGTCACAACCGTAATGGGAAAAGGCTCTATCCCCACAGACCATCCGCTCTATATCGGAAACCTTGGCATGCATGGTGCCTATGCAGCAAATATGGCAGTCAGCAACTGCGATGTGCTGTTCTCCATCGGAACCAGATTCAATGACAGAATCACCGGAAAACTTCATGAATTTGCACCACATGCCCAGATTATCCACATTGATATTGATACAGCATCCATTTCCCGAAACATTCAGGTGGATATCCCCATTGTTGCTGATGCAAAAGAGGCTATCACCAAAATGAACGAATACGTCCAGGAATGTTCAACGGACAAGTGGCTTAACCTGATCAAAAACTGGAAAGAAGAGCATCCGCTTAAAATGCGTCCAAATGATCTTTTAAGTCCGATGGATATCCTGAAAGAGATCAACGAACAATTTGAGAACAGTATTATCGTAACAGATGTAGGACAGCATCAGATGCTTGTCTCCCAGTATGCGGAAATCACAGAGGGCAAACAGATGATCATGTCCGGTGGTCTGGGAACAATGGGCTATGGTCTTCCAGGCGGCATCGGAGCCAAAATCGGAAATCCCGACAGACCTGTCATCGTTATCTCCGGTGACGGCGGTGTGCAGATGAACATTCAGGAGCTTGCAACTGCAGTTCTGGAGGAGCTTCCGGTTATCCTGTGTATCTTTAACAATGAGTATCTTGGAATGGTACGCCAGTGGCAGAAGCTTTTCTACGGCAAACGCTATGCTATGACCAATCTGCGCGCAGGAGCACTTTCCCGCCGCACTGAAGGCATGGAATATCCACAGTACACACCGGATTTCATCAGACTTGCAGAGAGCTACAGGGCAAAAGGAATCCGTGTCACAAAAAAAGAGGAAATTGCAGCAGCCTTCGAGGAAGCAAAAAAGAACACAAAGGCACCTACAGTAATTGAATTCATCATTGACCCTGAGGAAATGGTTTATCCTATGATCAAACCAGGCGGAACTCTAGAAGATATGATTATGGACTGTTGATCAGGAGGAAAATTATTATGGATAAAGGAATGAAAAAAAGATGGATTTCTCTCTATGTTGAGAACCAGGTAGGTGTTCTGTCCAAAATCTCCGGACTTTTCTCCGGAAAAAGCTACAATCTGGACAGTCTTACTGTAGGAACCACCGAGGACCCCACAGTATCTCGAATGACGATCGCAACTGTCAGTGATGATGAAACTTTTGAGCAGATCAAAAAACAGTTGAACCGTATGATCGAGGTTATTAAGGTTATTGATTTCACAGACGTATTTGTCCGCATGAAAGAGATTCTGTATATTAAGGTTTTTAACTGTTCCAAAGAAGATAAGGTTGAACTGTTTCAGATTGCCGAAACCTTCAAGGCAAAGGTCATTGACTATGGCAAAGACAGCCTGCTCCTGGAATTTGTCCAGACAGCAACCAAGAATGACGCAGTAGTGAAACTGATCAAGGAAGAATTTCACAGAATTGAAGTGGTACGTGGAGGAAGTGTAGGAATCGAATCTATCAGTATGATGGAACGATAAAACTTTTTCTGAAATTTTTATAAAGGGAGGATTGTCGCATTGTTCTTAATGCTCAGTCCTCTCTTTACTTACGGTTCTTCCGTCTTTTCGTTTTTCATCTGTGCTTTCGCTTTTCGCCCAATCCGTGCATTGCTGTTCATAATACTGGCACGGGTGATCTTATCATTTCCAAATTTCATCCGGATCTCATCCATAGCTGCATCCAGCTTTCTGTGGCGTTCTTTATTTTCTGTATCTTCAAACAGAGACATCTGTTCATAAGTGCCATCTGTAAGGCCTGTCAGTGCCACACCAATCAGACGTAGCGGCTGTCCTTTCCAGAATTCTTTAAAAAGTCTTGTAGCATTTATATAAATTTCATCTGTAAGATCTGTAGCATTTTCCAGCTTTGTCTGGTGTGAACGGTTTCTGAAATCCAAAGTACGGAAAGTCACGGAAATACAGTTGCATTTCTTATCTTTTCTGCGCATTCTGGTTGCCAGAACATCACACTGCTCCAAAAGTATGGGAAACACCTGCTCTATGGAAGTAATATCATCGTTAAAAGTAGTTTCCACGCTGAAACCTTTTGCCTCATCAGGCACTGCTTTTACAGGGGAATCATCAATACCTCTGGCATATTGCCATAGCTGATGTCCCGTTTTTTCCCCAAGCCAGTACTGCACATTGGATGCTCTTTCTCTTGCCAGATCACCGATGGTACGGATTCCCTGATTCAGAAGCTTCTGCTCGGAAGCTTTTCCCAGAAACAGCAGATTACGGATAGGAAGAGGCCACATTTTCTCCGGGATTTCATCCGGGAACAGAGTGTGTACTCTGTCCGGCTTTTGAAAATCTGATGCCATCTTTGCCAAAAGCTTATTGGTAGAAATTCCTACATTTACTGTGAATCCCAGCTCTCTGTGAATCTTGTCTTTCAGCTCATGAGCAGCAGCTACAGGGTCAGGATAGATCAGAGAAGTACCTGTCATATCCAGAAATACCTCATCAATGGAAAAAGATTCCATCACAGGTGCAAAGGAAGCACAGATTGCTTTAAATGCCCGGGAACATTTATCGTATAATTCAAAATCACTGGGAACGATCACCAAATTGGGACATTTCCGAAGAGCCATAGCTACTGGCTCGCCGGTCTGGATCCCGTATTTTTTTGCAGGGATAGATTTGGCAACCACGATACCTGTCCGTTTCTTTGGATTTCCTCCTACACAGGAAGGAATTTCTCTGAGATCCGGCAACCCCTGGCTCACCCTTCTGGCTGATTCCCAGGAAAGAAATGCACTGTTTACATCAATATGAAAAATTAACCGTTCCGTACTTTTCACTGTTCTTCCTCCAATATATGAATTGCGCTCTTCATATCTGATGATTTCATTTTACCCTGATCTGCTCTCCAGGGTAAGAACCTCGTTTGTCCAAAAAAGTGTCTTTATTTGCATCATCTTGTCTGAGCTGTTACTGTATTTATATTTGTTTGATTTCACTCTGCTATCAGAGTTTTGAACAACAACGCCGCACTTGCCATACGGCAGTGCGGCGTCTGTATTTCGCTACCGGTCACATTGTTCCCGGTAACTTTTTTTACTTAATTCTGAGGATTCATTTCCTCTCGATATATACTTATCGATTAGTCATAAAGATTAGGAGCAATTTCTTCGCTGTCCATATTTGTGGAATCATACCAGTATCCAGTTCAGCCTCCAGCCATTCATAAGAGAATTCCGGGAATGTCTGATGTTTGAAATTTTTCCATGTTACTCCTTTCTCATGAAGTAACTGTCTACACATAAGCAAACAGTGCTATCGCTGTCATTGATCAGCAATAAGCCCCCGTGTTTTCATATAGTTCCATTATACCTTCTCATTTTCCCGAAGTCAACATAATTTAACATGTATCAGCCGTTTATTTGTGTTGCTTTTTATTTGATTTTTGTTGTATTTCAGTTGTTTTTATTTTGTTTCCTCATTGACATTTAAATCCTCATCTGTCATACTTGAATATAATGAATGTACCATCAAACAGCAGCTTTGCATCTTCCGTAAGGCTCTTATCATATATAGAAACCGCTCTGGAAAGGAGACAAACAATGTATCTTTCTGACATCCACACACATTCTATCGCCAGCGGTCACGGAACCACCTGTACCATCTCTGACATGGCAAAAGCAGCCAGCAAAAAAGGACTGAAACTCCTTGGGATTTCTGACCACGGCCCGGGAACTCTGGCTTCCGGAACTTCTTCTTATTTCAGAAGCCTTCCTTTTTATCCCAGAAAAAGATTCGGCATAGATATTCTTTACGGAGTTGAACTAAACATCCTGGACAGTGCAGGACATACAGATCTGTCAGATGAACTGCTGAACAACCTGGATTACGCTATCATCAGTATGCATCGGCAGAACTACCGTTCAGGCTCTGTATCTCAGAATACAGAAGCTTACATCAATGCAATAAAACATCCTGCTGTAAAAATACTCGGCCACTGCGACGATACACATTTCCCTGTAGATTATGAAACGCTGGCAAGAGCAGCTTTACGGGAAAATGTTATTTTTGAAATAAACGAAGCTTCCCTCGCACCCGGAGGATATCGGGGAGACACAAGAGCCAATGCAGCCAGAATCCTGTATCTCTGTCAGAAATATCAGCTTCCTGTTATTTTGTCCAGCGACAGCCACGGAAAAGAACATGTTGGAGATTTCACCTATGCCGAAGAATTCGTTCACCAGCTCATGTTTCCGGAAACTCTTATCCTTAACAACCAGCTTCCCAAATTAAAAGTTTTCCTTCAGACACGTTAAAAGAATGTTCCTCAAAGGGACATTCTTTTATTTTATGCATTGTTTTTTGCATTGTGTTATTTTGTTTATTTTCTATAATTTCTTGTCAAAAAAGACGACATTTTAGTACATTTTAATTAACAAAACTCACTTAACCATTTACATATCTCGTGATAGATCAGTCTTACTGTAGGAACCACCGAGGATCCTACAGTATCCCGAATGACTATCGCAACAGTCAGCGATGATGAAACCTTTGAACAGATCAAAAAATAGTTAAACCGCATGATCGAGGTTATCAAGGTAATCGACTTCACAGATGTATTTGTCAGAATGAAAGAAATTCTCTACATCAAGGTTTTCAACTGCTCCAGAGAAGATAAAGCAGAACTGTTTCAGATTGCAGAAACCTTCCAGGCAAAAGTCATTGACTACGGCAAAGACAGCCTGCTTCTGGAATTTGTCCAGACAGCCACCAAGAATGATGCAGTTGTCAAACTGATCAAGGAAGAATTCCACAGAATTGAAGTGGTACATGGTGGAAACGTAGGAATTGAATCCATCAGCATGATGGAACGCTAAATCTCATAATCAATATTTTTTACAGGATATAGAAACACCTCTATATCCTGTATTTATTTTCAAACATACTATAAAATATTGCAGTTTTTAATCAAATGTGTTATTGTTTACGGGAGCGTTATTCGAAAGAAAATGCATCTGATTTCCACATCTGACAGTCTGGTGGATAAAGTCATCCACTTCACAGTCTGGTTAAATTTGTGAGGCGACCTGTAAGGCGTCTACACACCGGAAATTTTTCTTTTGTTCTGATGCATATTTTTCATAACGCCTGATCCCCATACTCTAAACTGTCTGAAAAGCAGGGGACGCATTGCGCCGTTTTATCAGACCAAAAGGAGAATTCATATGAACACAACAACAACTACTACAACAGCTGCCACAAAAAGAAGCAGCACTCTTTACATGGTAGAGCTGGCTATGATGATTGCCATTATTCTGCTCATGTCCTTTACCCCGCTGGGCTACCTTCGTACTCCCGGCTTATCCATCACTCTTCTCACCATCCCGGTAGCTGTAGGAGCTATCATCCTCGGACCGAAAGGTGGTGCTGTATGCGGACTTGCTTTCGGTGCAACCAGCTTCTATATGGCTGTCACAGGAAGTTCAGCTTTCGCTGCCGCACTTTTCAACATCAATCCATTTGGTACTTTTATTGTGTGTATCGTGGCACGTGTGCTGGAAGGATGGATCACAGGACTTATTTTCGCAGCATTATATAAATCACCGGCGAAGAAATTTTCCTATTACGTTGCTTCACTGGCATGCCCGTTACTGAATACTTTCTTCTTCATGGGCTTTTTATGTCTCTTCTTCTACAACACAGATTACATTCAGGGTATTGTTTCCAGTCTTGGAGTAAGCAATCCTGTTGTCTTCGTTGCTGCTTTTGTGGGCGTTCAGGGACTGATCGAAGCGGGCTTCTGCTTTGTAGTGGGAAGCATCGTTTCCAAGGCACTTTCTGTGGCACTGAAACGTGCATAATCTTTAAAAGAACAGCCGTTTACCAAACAACCCTGACTACATTGTCACTGTAGTCAGGATTTTTTTATCCGGCACATTTAAAGCAGGAACCCTACCTGATTCGGTTAATACAAAGGAGATTTTTATGTCATTATTAAAAGAGATTTCTATTACAGATCTTTCAAATTTACGCATCGGTCATGCTTCCGATTATAATGCCCAGACCGGGGTAACCGTTCTTTACTTCCCACTGGGTGCAAAGGTTGGCTGTGATATCAGCGGTGGCGGTCCTGCTTCCAGGGAAACTCCTCTCACCTCTCCTGTCACTGCCGACAATCCCATCAATGCTATTGTCTTGTCCGGAGGTTCTGCCTATGGACTGGCTGCTGCTGACGGTGTGATGCACTATCTGGAATCACAAAATATCGGTTATAACACCGGTGCAGCCCTGGTTCCTCTTGTATGCCAGTCCTGTATCTATGACCTCTCTTACGGAGATCCTAAAATACGTCCAACTGCAAAAATGGGCGAAGAAGCCTGCCGTCAGGCATTTGCAGGAACAGATACCAGAACCGGAAATATCGGTGCAGGTACCGGTGCAACTGTGGGAAAACTTTACGGTATGAAACAATCCATGAAGTCAGGTCTTGGTATTGCCGCTGTATCAGTGGGAAATTTCCAGATGGCCGCAATTGTCGTTGTCAATGCACTGGGAGATATCTTTAGTCCACAAAATGGTCAGAAAATCGCAGGGCTGAAAACGCCTGACAGAAGCGGGTTTCTGGATAGTGTCCACGAATTATACCGCTTTATGACACCTCATGACCAGTTTACCGGCAATACCACCATCGGGGCTGTGATCACCAATGGGGCATTTTCAAAGGCTGAACTGAATAAAATTGCCTCTATGACCCGCTGTGCCTATGCCAGATGCATCAATCCTGTAGCAACTATGGCTGACGGCGATTCCATCTATGCTGCCAGCATTGGCGATGTTTCTGTAGATATCAATATGGCAGGAACTCTCGCCGCAGAAGTCATGGCTCAGGCTATCCAAAATGCCATCCATACTTCCCGGATCCAGGATGAAGAATTTCTGAAATATGTATAACAGTCCGCTATAAAAGCGCAGAGAAAAAGTATCATCTCTGCGCTTTTATTCTTCCTGTCTGTCTTCATTTTTCATCTGTGCTCTGGTTTTTCTCCAAGCCAGAGCTGTACATTTGCTTCCCGTTCCCTTGCCAGATCACCAATAGTACGGATTCCCTGATTCAGAAGCTTCTGCTCGGAGGCTTTTCCCAGAAATAACAGGTTACGGACAGGAAGTGGCCACATTTTCTCCGGTATTTCGTCCGGGAACAGCGTGTGTACTCTGTCCGTTTCTTTGGATTTCCTCCCACACAGGAGGGAATCTCCCTGAGATCCGGCAGCCCCTGGCTTACCCTTCTGGCTGACTCCCAGGAAAGAAATGCGCTGTTTACATCAATATGAAAAATTAATCGTTCCATACTTTTTAATATATCTCAATCATATTTTTGCAGACTTCCAATCATCTTAATCCCCATTATCATCAACACAGGGAAAATCAGTGCCGCAAAGATTCCAAGTTTCAGATTATCATTCAGTGCTCCTGAAATCATCCCCACATAGGTTGGTCCGGATGAACATCCCACATCTCCAGCAAGGGCAAGGAGGGCAAACAAGGCTGTTCCGCCACGCTTTACTGAGGCAGCCGCCATGCTGAAGGTTCCCGGCCACATAATACCTACAGACAGACCGCAAACCGCACATCCAAGGATTCCCAACGCAGGTACCGGGATAAATGCGATCATCAGATAGGAAACCATGCACAGAACTGCACTGTATTGCATAAAGCGTTCCAGATTGATTTTATCTCCAAATTTCCCATAAAATGCCCTTGAACTTCCCATAAGAATTGCAAACGCCATGGGCCCTGCCAGATCTCCGATAGTTTTATTGATTCCAAAGCTTTTCTCAGCCAGAGTAGAAGCCCACTGGCTTACCGCCTGCTCACTGGCTCCTGCACAGAGCATCATTAACATCAGAACCCAGAAGATTTTTTTCTTAAAAAGCTCTCCCATAGTCAGCCCCTTTTCACCCTCATCCAGCAGTGGAGCAATGGGAACTCTGGTAAAAAAGATTCCATTTGCAATGGGAATCAATGCCCACACCAGCGCCATATATTTCCAGTTTGCAATCCCGAAAATACGAAAGAATAATGTAGAAAGAAGTACCACTCCCACATGTCCCCAACAGTAAAAGGAATGAAGGAGACTCATTGCTTTTTCCTTATTATCTGTAGGGCAGGCTTCCACCACAGGACTTACCAGCACCTCCAGCAATCCGCCTCCGATGGCATAGATCATAACTGCAATGAGAAGTCCCACAAACGGATCTCCCAGGCACTCCGGCAATACTGTGAGCAAAATCAGACCTGCAGCCGCCATTGCATGTGCCAGGATCATAGATGCACGATAACCTATTCTGTCCACAAATCCAATCGATGCCAGATCTACCAGCAACTGGATCCCGAAATTAAAAGTAACCAGAAGTGTAATCTTCTGCAGCGAAATCCCGTAACTGCCCTGAAATGTCAGAAACAGCAGAGGAACGAAATTGTTCACAATGGCCTGCACTACATATCCGATAAAACAGGCCTGCACTGTTCTGTTGTAATTTGTTTTCATCCGATGTTATATCCTCCAATCTGAAATTTATTAAGCTGACATCATTCAGACATTGATCCACCAAACTTCTATATCTCCACAGTTCTAATAGATTTTTATCCGTCAATAATGACAGTGTATCACAGATTCTCTCCTTTTTCTTTCATTATCTTTTGAAAATCCCGTAAATTTTTATATTATTTTGACTTTTTCCCTATAACAATTCTATAAAATCCAAAAGTAATACCCCCATCCGATTCCAAATATTTCCCGCAAAAAAAGATGTGCACCATACCATTTCTGACACCATACACATCTCAAAATAAACACTTCTTATCTTCTGTACTCTGCAGTCAGGTCTTTAATAACCTCTCCTGCAATAATCAGCCCGGCGACAGACGGCACAAACGCCACACTGCCCGGAATATCTCTGCGCTCCGTACACTTATGCGCAGCACCCGGAGGACAAATACAATGCGATCTGCAGCTGATTGCCATATCTTCAATCGGTCTGATCGGCTGTTCTTCCGAATAAACAACCTTCAGTTTTTTCACACCACGCTTCTTCAGCTCTCTGCGCATAACCTTCGCCAGCGGGCACACCTTCGTCTTATAGATATCTGCCACCCGAAATGCACTGGCATCCAGCTTATTTCCGGCACCCATACTGCTGATAACAGGAGTCCCTGCCTCTTTTGCACGCATGATCAGTTCAATCTTCGCAGTCACTGTGTCCACAGCATCTACCACATAATCATACTCACTAAAATCGAAATCAGCAGCATTCTCCGGAAGATAAAAACAGTTATGGATTCTCACATCTGCTTTCGGATTAATGTCCAGAATCCTGTCCCGCATCACCTCTGTTTTATATTGACCAACAGTTTTCCTGGTGGCAATAATCTGTCTGTTAAGATTCGTCAGGCATACTTTGTCATCATCGATCAGATCAAAGGCCCCTACGCCGCTTCTGACCAATGCTTCACATACATAACCTCCAACTCCTCCGATTCCAAATACTGCCACACGGGCATTCTCCAATTTATCCATCGCTTCTTTTCCAAGAAGAAGCTCAGTTCTCGAAAATTGATTCAGCATAATCTCTCCACTTTATCCTGTCCCACTACATTCTCTACCTGCTGTTCCTCTACTGCCTCGTCTCTTATCTGCATATTCTTATTTCCCGTGACATACGCAGCCCTGCATGCCAGGATCAGAAGCACGATAAACAGAAACCAGAGCCAGATTTTTCTTTTATTTTTTATGACTAACCGTTTCATAACCTGCTCCACTATTCTACTGTGCAGACGCGGATCAGGTTTGTTCTTCCCGGAATTCCAAGCGGTACACCACCGGCAAATACAATAGTGTCGCCAACTTTTACAAGTTTATGCTTCTGTGCTGCTTCGATTGCTCTCAGGCAAAGGATCTCAGAACTGTATTCTTCCTTGATCAGCATCGGGTAAACACCCCAGGACAGATTCAGCTGGCGAAGAACTCTCTCAGAGCTTGTACATGCACCGATCAGACATCCTGGTCTGTGTTTGGACATCATATGAGCTGTACTTCCGGATTTTGTCACTGCAAGGATTGCACTGGCCTTCAGGTCGATTGCGGTCAGACAGGTTGCATGTGCGATTGCATTTGTAATATCCGGATTCTCATTTCTGTCTGTTTTCTTAAAGATTGTATTGTAATCAATATTCTGCTCCATATGTTCTGCAATACGGCTCATCATCTGAAGTGCCTGTACCGGATATTTACCGGCTGCGGTTTCTCCTGAAAGCATAGTTGCACTTGTTCCCTGGAAAATCGCATTGGCAACGTCTGTAGCCTCTGCACGGGTTGGTCTCGGATGAGAGATCATGGAGTCAAGCATCTGTGTTGCTGTAATAACCGGTTTTCCTGCTGTGTAAACTTTCTGAATGATTTTCTGCTGGATAACAGGTACATATTCCGGCGGGATCTCAACACCCATGTCACCTCTGGCGATCATGATGCCATCTGCTGCTTCAATAATCTCGTCGATATTGTCAACGCCCTGCTGGTTCTCAATCTTTGCAATGATCTGAATCTCTTCACCGCCGTTTTCTTTCAGGATTTTTCTTACTTCGCGGATATCGTTTGCAGTACGTGTAAAAGATGCTGCAACGAAATCAAATCCTTCCTGGATACCGAAGAGAAGATCATCATGGTCTTTTTTACTGATGAATGGCATCTTCAGGTTTGCACCCGGAACATTGACACCCTTCCTGTCGCCAATCACACCTGCATTAATAACCTTGCAGACAATGTCCTTTCCTGAGATGTCCTGAACCTCCAGGTCTACAAGTCCATCATCAACCAGAATATGTCCGCCCGGCTGCACATCCTTATAAAGCTCTTTATAAGTAATGCTTACGCACTCATTAGTTCCTTCAATATCTTTATTTGTAAATGTAAATATCTGTCCTTCTTCCAGAGAAACCTTGCCATCCTTGAAGCATCCAAGTCTGATCTCCGGTCCCTTTGTATCAAGAAGTGCTGCAACAGGTCTGTCATATTTCTTGCGAAGTTCTCTCAGTTTCTGGATACGGCCTCTCTGCTCATCGTGAGGTCCATGTGAGAAGTTGAAACGTGCTACGTCCATTCCCTCTCTCACAAGCTGCTCCATAACATCGCCCTTATCAGTAGACGGTCCCATTGTACAGATAATTTTGGTTTTTCTCATTTAATCTTTCCCTCCAAACTGTCAACTCAATTTTATCTATTTTATTCCTGTAAAATAATGTAATAAAATTTTACCTGTTTCTATAAATGAAAACATTAAATCAAATAAAAATTACCATTATTGAGACTATCTGTCAATATAGAATTTCGACTTATTTTTGTTGATATTTGACAAAAAAATAACATACTTTTGTTGCAAATATCACATATATTTTTGCTGATCCGACAGTTGGAAAATTTTTCACTCATTCTTATCAGAATCCAAAATCTGCATAGTCTTCCGGCAGAAATCTGTGGTAAATGATATGGCATCCTTCATCTTTAAAACAATAATAATAAGGATCTGATCCATCATCAAAGCGGATCATCACATCAAACTCCTCGTTATCCATTGGTTCAGTAATGATTTTATCTGAATAAGAATGGAACAGTTCTTTAATTTCCTCTATCGTACATCCATGTCTGCCAACCAGTTCGATCAATGCCCTGATAAATTCATTCTCTTTCATATTATTATGTACATATTCGGAAGCTTTTTCCGAAACAGTGAAGCAGAAACGATCTCCTCTGTGTGATACTGCTACTTCACCAAATTTCTCTTCTATATAAGAAGGAAAATCTTTTAAAATCTCCATCATGCCTGCAGCATCCGCCTCATTGCCAAAGAAATGATTCAGGGAACTGAGCGGATAATAAAGGCTGATCTTCTCCTTCATATATCCAAGCTTCGCCTGTTCCTCTTTGATCACATCGATCAGACTAGTTTCTAATCTGTTATAGTTCATTTATGTTCCCTCCTGAAAATCTGTTCTTTTGTTTTTTCTGGTTAATATTTTATCAGACATTGCCCGAAAATCAATGCATTTCTTTTTCAATTGTACGCCCGTCAAAACAATTTCAATGTTTTCTTTTTCATACAAAAATAAAGACCTTGTGAAACTGTCCTTTTTTCCCTCTGACAAATGACTCTGACTGGATAAAACAAAACAGATAAAACCAACCACTTCGTTGCTTTTTTAACCAAATAACTGCTTGATTCGGTTAAAAAAACAGCGTTCCGAATATTATTTATATCCGAAACGCTGTCATTATTCCAATTATTTCATTATGTATTTAATCCCAGTTCTTACGTCCGTAACGAAGTGTCACATCATATATTTCCTTCTGGAGTTTCTTTGTAAGATCTCTCTTCTTGATTCTCCACTTCCAGTTCGTACCAACTGTAGATGGTTTATTCATTCGGAATCTGTTGTCCAGTCCCATATAGTCCTGCATTGGGATAACGCAGACACGCGCAGCACTGCGCATGATCAGACTGATGAAACATTTATACAGTTCTTCTTCCGGTGTTGCATGATCACACAGATAATCTCTCGCCAGTTTTCTCTCAGCTGCTGTGATGCTCTTCCACCATCCCACGATAGTTTCATTATCATGGGTTCCTGTATATGCCACGCAGTTCTCCGGATAATTATGTGGCAGATAATCACTGGCACATCCGGAATCTCTGGAGTCAAACGCAAATTCCAGAACCTTCATTCCCGGGAAGCCGCTCTCATATACCAGATGACGTACAGAATCTGTCATATATCCTAAGTCCTCTGCGATAACCTGCTTCCATCCAAGCGCTTGTTCAATCTTACGGAACAGATCAATTCCGGGACCTTTTTCCCAGTGTCCGCCTCTTGCATCTTTATCTCCGTATGGAATAGAGAAATATTCATCAAATCCACGGAAATGATCGATTCGCACAACATCATACAGTCTGAAGCAGTAACTCATTCTGGAAATCCACCACTGATATCCTGTATTTCTGTGATAATCCCAGCGATACAGCGGATTTCCCCATAACTGACCGGTTGCAGAAAATCCATCCGGAGGGCATCCTGCTACTGCCAGCGGTACATTATCCTGATCCAGCTGGAACAGCTCCGGATGCGCCCATGCATCAGCACTGTCCATTGCAACATAAATCGGAATATCTCCAATGATCTGGATTCCTTTTGAATTTGCATAGGATTTCAGTTTCATCCACTGCTCATAAAACTTAAACTGCATATACTGCTGGAATTCAATATCAAAATAGAGTTCTTCACGATAATAATCCATGGCATTGTTCCAGCGGAGTCTGATATCCTCAGCCCATTTGGTCCATTCTACACCTTCGAAACGGTCTTTTACTGCCATAAACAGAGCATAATCTGACAGCCACCAGCTGTTCTCTGCTACGAATTTCTGATAGTCAGGATTCTTGCTGATATCACTGTTCTCGTATGCTTTTCTCAGAAGAGGATAACGGCCTTTGTAGATTTTTTCATAATCTACCTCATCAGGCTTCTTTCCCCAATTAACTTTCTCGCAGTCTTTCTTATCAAGAACTCCTTCTTCCACAAGTGTATCCAGATCAATAAAATATGGATTACCTGCAAATGTAGAGAAAGACTGATATGGAGAATCTCCATAGCTGGTCGGTCCCAATGGCAGAATCTGCCAGTAAGTCTGTCCGGCTTCCTTTAACCAGTCTACAAATTCATATGCACTTTTGGAAAAACATCCGATGCCATAGTCTGATGGAAGGCTGCTGATCGGCATTAATATTCCTGCTGCTCTTTTTCCCATGATTCTTGTCTCCTTCGCCATTCTTCACTTTTACCGCCTATACTTTATCTAGTGTACATATAAGCAGTTTTTCTATACCTTATGCGCAATTGTTTTTTTTATTATATCTATTTTTTGTGCAAATTGCAATACAACTTTCATGTTATCCATTTTTTCGTGAAAATTACTAATCATTGCTTATTTCTTTTCGTCATCTTCCATATTAAACACCAATCATTTCCACTTAGAGCATTGTCGTCAAGCGGATATTCGCAATCTGCTTCGCTACGCAGCTCTATACCGAATAACTGCTCCGCATTTCATCAGAAGGAGCTTATTTTTTATCCATATCAAAAACTTATAATTACAATGCAATATTTCTATTTTACGTTTCATTTCTGATATGATAGGATGTGTTCAGTTAAAAAATAACAAAGTAACACTCCAACTTATCTGTTGAGAAACGTTTATCATTAACTACCATCAGAAAATTTCTTATACAGATATCTTCAACATCTTAAGTTATACACATCAAAGACAAAGAAAGAGGTAAGAAAATGGAAGACAACAAATTATGTCTGGAAAAGCAGCCTTTAAATCAGGAAATGCTTGACAAAATCGATGCTTACTGGCGTGCAGCTAACTATCTGTCTGCCGGACAGCTCTATCTTCTTGACAATCCGCTTCTGAGAGAGCCATTAACTATGGATCAGATCAAGAAAAAAATTGTTGGTCATTGGGGAACTGTACCGGGACAGAACTTCGTTTATGCACACTGCAACCGTGTCATCAAACGTTATGACCTTGATATGATCCTGCTTTCCGGTCCTGGACATGGCGGAAACTTCATGATTGCCAATACCTATCTGGAAGGTTCCTACAGCGAAGTTTATCCTAACATCAGCCAGGATGAGGAAGGTATGAAGAAAATGTTCAAACAGTTCTCCTTCCCATGCGGAGTCCCAAGCCACTGCGCACCGGAAACACCTGGTTCCATTAATGAAGGTGGCGAGCTTGGTTACTCCATCGCTCATGCTTTCGGAGCTGTATTTGACAACCCGGATCTGATTGCAACTACTGTTGTAGGTGATGGTGAAGCTGAGACTGGTCCTCTGGCGACATCCTGGCAGTCCAACAAATTCCTGAACCCGATTACTGACGGTGCTGTACTTCCTATTCTTCACTTAAATGGATATAAGATCAGCAACCCGACTATCTTCTCCCGTCTTTCTCATGAAGAACTTGAATGCTTCTTCAAGGGCTGTGGCTGGAAACCATATTTCGTTGAAGGTGACGACCCAATGACAATGCACAAGAAGATGGCTGAAACAATGGACACAGTAATCGAAGAAATCAAAGCGATCCAGAAGAACGCCCGTGAGAACAATAATCCGGAACGTCCGGTATGGCCAATGATCATCCTTCGTACTCCTAAGGGATGGACAGGTCCTAAGGTTGTTGACGGACTTCAGATTGAAGGTTCTTTCCGTGCTCATCAGGTTCCGATCACTATGGAAAAGCCGGAACATCTTGAACTTCTGAAGGAGTGGCTGGAAAGCTATCGTCCTCAGGAACTGTTTGATAAAAACGGACGCCTGATCCCGGAACTGGCTGAACTGGCTCCTAAGGGAAATGCACGTCTCGGTGCCAACCCACATGCAAATGGCGGACTTCTTCTGAAAGATCTTCGTCTTCCGGACTTCCGCGATTACGGTATTGAAGTACAGCCTGGCAAAACAAAAGCTCAGGATATGATCGAACTTGGCGGATACATCCGCGACATCTTCAAACTGAATGAAGAAAACAAGAACTTCCGTATCTTTGGACCAGATGAAAGCATGTCCAACCGTCTGTACAAAGTATTTGAATATCAGAAACGTGACTGGAACGCAGAAATGCTTGATACTGATGACTGCCTCGCAAGAGACGGACGTATTATGGACAGTATGCTCAGTGAGCATATGTGTGAAGGATGGCTGGAAGGTTACCTGTTAACAGGTCGTCATGGCTTCTTCGCAAGCTATGAAGCTTTCATCCGTATCGTTGACTCCATGGCAGCCCAGCATGCAAAATGGCTGAAAGTTTGCAATCAGCTTTCCTGGAGACAGCCTATCGCATCCCTGAACTTCATCCTGACATCCAACGTATGGCAGCAGGACCACAACGGATTTACTCATCAGGATCCTGGATTCCTGGATCACATTGCCAATAAGAAAGCAGACGTAGTTCGTATGTACTTACCACCGGACGCTAACTGCTTACTCTCCTGCTTCGATCACTGCATCAAGAGTAAGAACTATGTCAATGCAATTGTAGCTTCCAAACATCCAAGCTGCCAGTGGCTGACCATGGAGCAGGCTGTTAAGCACTGCACACAGGGTATTGGTATCTGGGAGTGGGCAAGCAATGACTGTGGTGAAGAACCAGACGTTGTTATGGCCTGCTGCGGTGATACACCTACACTTGAGATCATGGCTGCAGTTACTATCCTTCGTGATGAAATGCCGGAACTTAAGATCCGTGTTGTTAACGTTGTCGACCTGTTCAAACTGGAATCTGACCACAAACATCCACACGGCTTAAGTGACGCAGAATATGATGCAATCTTCACAAAAGATAAACCTGTCATCTTTGCATTCCATGGATATCCAACACTGATCCATGAGCTTACTTATGAGCGTCACAACCACAATATCTCTGTTCACGGATATCAGGAAGAAGGTACTATTACTACACCATTCGATATGCGTGTACAGAACCAGATTGACCGTTTCAATCTTGTAAAGGATGCCATCATGCATCTTCCACAGCTTGGAAACAAAGGTTCCTTCTTAATCCAGAAGATGAATGACAAGCTTGTTGAGCACAAACAGTATATTGCTGAATATGGCCAGGATCTGGAAGAGATTCGAAACTGGGAGTGGCATAAATAAATCCGTCTAACAGATGATAAATTCCTTATAAATATAATAAGTCATCAGGATTCACATCATGTGGATTTCCTGATGACTTTTCTATTTCAGCGGTTCTGTTCTTTCCGTTCTGCCAAAAACTTCTGGAATGCTTTAGATGCAATACTTTGAGGATATTCTGTATCATGGATCAGAATAATGCTTCTCTCCGGAAGTGTTTCATTTACATCTATCTCAAAAACCTTTCCGGATTCCAGATCATCTCCGGCAAATTCTTCTGGCAGGAATCCGATTCCCATATTATACCGTACTGCCGGGAGAATCATATCTGTAGTCGCCAGCTCTACATCCGGCGAAAACTGCAGTCCATTTCTTGAAAAATACTCATTCAAAAATCTCCTGCTGATTGCCTCGGAAGTCAGGCTGATCCATGGATAGGCTGAAAGTTCCTCCAACGAAGTCTTCCTCCCCTTCAGCTCCGCAAAACGACTGCCTCCGATCAGAATTTCCCTATACTTTCGCACTACTTTCATTTTCAGTGGCTCTGCTAACTGTAAAGAAGCAGATACAACTGCAAGATCTACTTTACCCTCTTTTAAGGCATTTACAGAATCTGTAGTGCTGTTATTAAGAATTTTAAAATGCACATTCGGGTATTGAATATTAAAGTCTCTGACTGCCTCGAACAAATAACAGTGCAATGCTGTCTCTGTTGCACTGATATAAATGGTCCCGTTCTCAAGGCTGATCAGATTATTAAGATTATCCTCGGCTTTGAAAAACTGAGCACAGCCTGCTGCTACATACTGATAGAAAATCTTTCCCTCAGGAGTCAGTTTCATGCCACTTTTGCTTCTGGTAAACAGTCTGCACCCTAATATATTTTCCAGATTATGTATCGTCCTGGTCACAGCCGGCTGGCTGGTCTTTAATACTGATGCTGCCTTTGTCAGATTCTCATATTTTGATACGTAATAAAAAACTTTATAATATTCAAAATTTGCGTTCATTCTGTTCTCCGTCTTTCATTGTCTTATGTACAGTAACATATTTTACGCGCCTATTCTATCACAATTCTTTTTTCTGTACAATCTGATATGTCCAGAGTGTGTATTACTGTTTACTTCGTTATGTTACTGTTCACTCCGTTCACAGTAACGTATCCAAAATTCATTCCAGATTGCCTGCGGCAATGGAATTTTGGCTTGTATGTCTCGGGATTTTGGCATATTCATGCCAAAACACCTCGCGGGATAGTGGAATGTGAACAGTAACACGTGTGTTACTATTATCAAAAATAATCTCGTTTTCTTCATTGCGTTTTTTTGCACAATACAATATAATAATTTCAGAGTTTATTTATGCAAAAAGACGAAAGGATGTACATATGAAACACAAAAAAGACTGGTATAAAGATCTGGTGATCTACCAGATTTACCCAAGAAGTTTTAAAGATGGCAACAATGATGGAATCGGTGATCTGAAGGGAATGATTGAGAAGCTGGATTATCTTAAGGAGCTTGGCATCAATGCAGTATGGATGTCTCCTGTCTATGCTTCTCCGAATGTGGATAACGGTTACGATATTTCTGATTACTTCGCGATCATGGAAGAATTCGGAACTATGGAAGACTGGGATGCTTTCCGCGACGGTGCACATGAACGAGGCATCGCCATTATCATGGATCTGGTCCTGAACCATTCTTCAGATAAACATAAATGGTTCCTAGAATCAAAGAAATCCCGCAATAATCCTTACAGTGATTACTATATCTGGCGTGATCCTGCACCGGACGGAGGCGCACCCAACTGCTGGATGTCCGTATTTGGCGGAAGCGCCTGGGAATATGTTCCTGAACGTGGACAATACTATCTCCATTTCTTTGCTAAAGAACAACCGGATCTGAACTGGGATAATCCGGAAACTAAAGAGAAAATTTTTGATATTATCCGTTTCTGGAATGAGAAAGGTGTTGACGGATATCGCATTGATGCCATCAGTTATCTTGACAAAGGACTGGATGGACGTGCAAATATGAATGAACCCATTGGTACTGTAGCGTGTGTAAATCTGGAGGGAACCCACCGCTACATCCGTGAAATGGTTGCAGAAACAATGACTCCCGACAATCTGATGAGTGTAGGAGAAGTTAATATCAACAATGAACAGGATGCCATCAACTATTCCAGCGCAGCAAGCAAAGAATTTAACATGGCTATTCCATTTGTCCCTCCGATTGTTGAAATCCAGACATGGTCACCAGAGAAAATGAAACGTGATCTTAAGAAAGATTATGAAATCTTGAAAAAAGACGGATGGTGGGCAAGATTTTTAAGTAATCACGACAAACCGCGTCAGGTTTCCCTTTACGGAAATGACAGAGAATTCTGGTCAGAATCTGCAAAAATGCTGGCATGTTATCTGCACACACTTCCCGGTACCCCCTTTGTTTTCCAGGGCGAAGAATTGGGAATGACCAATGTTGCCTTCCCATCTATCGATGATTACGATGATATCGATACCCGCAATTACTATAAAACCATGATCGAACAGGGAACTTCTCCTGAAGAAGCACTGGCAGAATCCAGAAGTATCAGCCGTGATAATGCAAGAACGCCTATGCAGTGGAACGACAGTCCAAACGGCGGATTTTCTGAGCATACTCCGTGGCTGGGTGTCAATCCAAACTACAAACTCATTAACGCAGAAAGCCAGATGAATGATGACTGTTCTGTTTTCAGATTCTACCAGAATCTCATCGCACTGCGTAAGAAACATCCGGTAATGGCTCATGGAGATTTCAAACTCTGCTGCCCGGAAGATGGTCCGGTAATTGCCTATACCAGAAGTTACCAGGATGAAACATGGCTGGCAGTGCATAATTTCTCTGCATCCATGCAGAAATTCCATTATGGCGCTGAAGATATTGAATTACCGTGCAACACTCCAATAATCGTTTCCAATTACGGCGAAAACGAAGTTGAATACGGAATTGGAACACTTGTACTCAAACCTTACGAAACCGTAGTATTCCAGTTACATTAAGCAATTTCATCAATACAGACAGTAAAAAGCAGAACCATTGAATCACATCCCTCAATGGTTCTGCTGCTTTTGTGTATTTGTTTTTCATTTATTTGACTGCCATTACTTTGCATTTCTTTTTGTAAAATGCAATACCATATTTCAAAATATGCTCTACTCCCTCTTCCAGCAGCTGCTCCTCGTATCGTCTGTCTTCTATCTGTTTTAATGCCTCTTCACTGACAGCTTCCAGATTCCCTGTTTCGGCATATTTTATTTCTATAATGATTCCTGTTTCCTGATCTTCTGTTTCTATCAAAATATCACTGTATCCATCACCCGATTCTTTATTTGATGACACACTCCAGTTCTGCTGAAATCCAAGAATTCCAAGTAAAATCCCATGATAAAAATTCTCTTTCATCTGTTTTTTTACAAAGGTATCCCGAATACTGATGGTCCTTTTCAGATAATTGTTCAAACTTTGTTCTACCACTTCGGAATTTCCATCTTTTAATGCATTACAGAATTTTTCAAGTGCTTCTCCATTCTCAGAAACAGTTTTCTTAAAATATTCCATAATCTGTGTCAGAAAAATATTACGTATTTCCATATTAGGAATGGTAAGCATGAACGTATTTGCATCTTTTCTTCCGGTCTGTGTGAGATATCCCGTAGTAAAAAGAACACTCCACAGGTTTTCAATCGAAGCATACATATCCTGATATGTCAGTTCCTGATGAATCTCCTTTACAATTGTTTCTCCTGCTATCAGTTTCTCAATTTCCTTTCTGACCGTTCCCTTATCAGTCTCCTGAATAAAGCGTTTCACCGCTTCATTACTGCTAGTATTAGACCAGTAATTCTGTGGCTGCGCCATATTGTTTATACGCAATTCATCACAATAATTTATCACATCCCAGGGACAATAAACCTCTACATTTCCAAACCGATATCCGTCATACCACATTTTTATTTCATCATAATGCTCAGAAAGTTCATAATATTCCAATATATTCTTTACATCCCTGTCCGTAAATCCAAAATATTCATCAAACTGTACATCTGCCACTGACAAAACTTTCAGATTATTTAATCCTGTAAAAATACTCTCCTTTGAGATACGCATGCAGCCTGTAAGCACAGCAAACTTCAGACTGTCATTTGTTTTTAATGCATTTTCAAACAAGTTACGGATCAGCAGAGTCATTGAATTGTAATATCCCAATTCAAATGCTTTCGCCAGAGGCACATCATATTCATCAATCAATAAGATAACTTTCTGACCATGATGTTTCTCCAGAAGTTCTGACAGAATCCTCAGACTGCTGCACAGAACAGATTCCTTCATATCCGGCAGAAGCAATGATTTGAACGCATCCTTATCATATTCCGTCAAACGTTCACTGTCCAATAAATACTGGAATCTACGCGCCTCACCATTTACAATCTGTATTGCCATATCACAGGCTTTTTCATAAGTTTGTGCGCTGATACTCTTCAGGGAAATAAAAATCACAGGGAACTTTCCCATGTATTGTTCGCAAAGATAAACTTCTCTGAAAATTCTTGTTCCTTTAAAGCAGTTCCTATCACCGTTTAATTCAAAGAATGCTTTCAGCATACTCATATTCAGTGTTTTACCAAATCTTCTCGGACGTGTAAACAGATTCACCTCCGCCCAATTATCCAGAAGTTCTTTGATAAGCATCGTTTTGTCTACATAGTAGAAATCTTCCGCCTGAAGCTTTGCAAAATTTTCTATTCCTATTGGAAGTTTCTTTTTAATTTGTTTCAATAGACACACTTCCCTTTATATTTTGATATATTAAACTCTAACTTTTATAAAGTGTAACATATTGTTATTGAATTCGTCTATCAAAATTTCTTTACATTCCATAATGTTTCTATTAATACTGGAGCAAAAATAGAGATTGCCAGCTATTTAATAACCACTGACAATCTCTATTTTTTATTTTATCAATCAGATTCCTCTGAAATCTCAACAATTATTCATATGACAGAATGTCACTCTTTAGCAGTTTAACAAGAGAAATCTTTCATCCAATCGGCTCGAAGTCTACAGCTCCATGTTTACACAGTGGGCAGATATAATCTTCCGGAAGTTCATCACCTTCGTAGATATATCCGCAGACTTTACATACAAATCCCTTCTTACCTTCTGTTTCAGGTTTCGGTTTTACATTTTTCTGATAATAGGTGTAGCTCATTGTCTCCTGGTCACTTACCACGCGGGCTTCTGTCACACTGCAGATGAACATTCCGTGAGTTCCCAGATCTACATACTGCTCTACTTTCAGGGACATAAATGCGTTGATATATTTGTCCAGGAATATCAGTCCGTTATCAGAACGATTCACCTTCTGTCCCGCAAATTTATCCACGCTTCTTCCACTCTGGAAACCAAACTGTTCAAATACAGAGAACGGAGCTTCTACAGAGAGACAGTTTACATTCATCACCCCTGTCTGCTTGATAACATGGTGAGAATAATTTGTCTTATTGATATTAACTGCAACGCGGAACGGAGAGTCTGTCAGCTGTGTAACTGTATTAACGATCAGTCCGTTATCCTTTTTACCGTCATTTGATGTCACTACATAGAGACCATAACCAATGCGGAATAATGCTGTCATGTCATTTTTATTTGCCAGTTCATCATTCTTTGCAATATATTCCTTACAAAGCTCGGAAGCCATCGCTTCCATCTGATCTCTGTTTTCCTGATTTACTGCGGACATGATCTTCACTGTGGTGTCCAGCCAGTTGATCTTCTTACATTCAGAAAGCATATTTTTCATTACTTTTGCTGCCAGAGGTGCCCAGGAACCGTTTTCAATAAGACCTACCGTACGGTTCTGAAAATTATGCTCTGCCAGACGGGTAATAAAGTCATTCATAAACGGATAGATTCCTGCATTATAAGTAGTTGTTGCCAGTACCAGCTTACTGTAGCGGAATGCATCGCTGAGTGCCTGAGACATATCATCTCTTGCCAGATCATAAACAACTACTTTCGGACATCCCTTACTTTTTAATTTCTCCACAAACTGATTGACTGCTTCTTTGGTATGTCCGTATACAGAAGTATATGCAACTACGATTCCTTCTTCCTCCGGTGTGTAAGAGGACCAGGTATCATAGAGGCTGATATAATGTCCCAGATTTTCTGTAAGTACCGGACCATGTAACGGACAGATGATCTGAATATCCAGAGTAGCTGCTACTTTCAGAAGTCTCTGTACCTGTGCGCCATATTTACCAACAATACCGATAAAGTATCTTCTTGCTTCATCATCCCAGTTTTCTGCCACATCCAGAGCACCGAACTTACCAAATCCATCTGCTGAAAAAAGAACTTTATCTGTGCTGTCATAAGTCACCATAACCTCCGGCCAATGTACCATTGGCGCAAATACAAAAGTAAGATTGTGATTTCCCAGACTCAGTGTAGAACCATTCTCTACTTCCAGTTTCTGCCCTTCCAGATCCAGTCCGAAGAAATTCTTGATCATTACAAATGTCTTCGCATTGGCTACTACTGTAGTGCCGGGATATACTTCCAGAAAGTTCGCTACATTTGCTGCATGGTCAGGCTCCATATGCTGAACGATCAGATAGTCCGGCTTACGTCCGCCAAGTGCCTGTTCAAGATTATCCAGCCATTCATGTTTGAAATTGGCATCTACAGTATCCATAACTGCAACCTTGTCATCCAGAATCACATAGGAATTATATGCCATTCCGTTTGGCACTGCATACTGTCCCTCAAACAAATCTACCTGATGGTCATTCACTCCGACATATTTAATGGTATCTGTAATCTTCATATTTCTGCCCTCAATTCTTTCTTTATAGTATATCGTCTGTCCGTTACTATTCAGCAATCTGCTGTCACTCAACGTTAATAAGTTATAGTTGCTATGCATTCTTAATTTGTTTATGTTTTTATATTATACTATTTTAATCCAATTTTCAAGTCCTTTTGGTAATTTTTTTCATTTATTTATGAGATTTTTTATAGAGTCAGGTAGATATCCTCAATTGAAGCAGGGCTTACTTAATTGGGTTAATTTACAGTATTCTCTGAAATTATTACGAGTATACTCAAAAAAACAGCAGAACAGATACAAATTATCCATCCTGCTGACGTTCCTTCCATAGCAATCTGCATAAATAATATATTAATCCAGTTCAGTAGAATTTCACGCTCTGCTGAACCACATCACAATTCATTATTTTCCAAAATTGCAATACTCATAATGTAGTTATAATCTTATACAATGTCTCCACGCTGTACGGCAGTATTCTCTCATCCAATTGAAATTTCGGATGATGCAGAGGATGATTCTCTCCTGGTATTCCCGCAAGAAATACTGTGAAAAGTCCTCTGGTTTCTCTAAAATATCTGTATGCGTTGTCGCCGGAAAGAAACAACTCATCTTCTCCTTCCAGAACAAATTTATCTCCGAATACTTCTGCACCCACTACCTTTGCTGTCTCTGTAAGTTTCTCATCATTGGCAAACGCATATACCGGATCTTTTGGAAATTCCATACGGATCTGTGTGCCAGTCTGCTTTTCAATTTCCTGCAGATTTCTCTCCAGCTCGTGCTCAAGTGCCATGTAAGTTTCTTCATGAACTGCGCGTATATTTCCGTTTAATACCACATGGTCTGCAATAATATTCGTATATTCACCGCCATGGATCGTACCCGTACCCACAATATATTTTCCTGCATCCGGATGCTGTTTTCCAAAACTTTCATTCAGATCATGAATGGCACTTATCACTTGAGCAGCTGCATAAATTGCATCAATCCCCTTATCCGCTTCACACCAGTGACCGGATTTTCCATGAACATGAATCTGCATACTGTTGATCATGGAAGATGCCTGTCCCTGATGCACTGCCATTCCAAATGTCATGTCCGCTGCGTAATGAAACATCAGAAATGCATCTGCTTTCGGATTCTCTAATGCTCCGGCCTGAAGCATTCTTTTTGCACCTTCACCAATCTCCTCTGCAGGTTCAAAAAGGAACCGGAGTCTGACCGGAAAACTTTCCTGCATTCTTTGCTCTTCTGCCACAATTTTTGCAAGGATCAGTGCTGCTGCCAGGATCATATCGTGACCGCAGGCATGCATACATCCCTGATTTACTGATGCATATGGTAGATTTGTCTGCTCCTGTATGGGCAATGCATCCATCTCCGCCCTGAGTACAACCAGTTTCTCCCTGTTTCTCAGAGATGGAAGTTCCGCGATCAATCCTGTAGGTTCTATCGGCACAATCTCATATCCCAGTTTCTCCAGATATTTCCGGATATATGCAGACGTCTCCACTTCCTGAAGTGCCAGCTCCGGATGTTGATGAAAGTAATGTCTCAATGTGATTAATTCTTCCGTATATTTTTCTATATTCATCTGTTTTCCAACCTTTGTTCTCAGGGATTACCATTTTCATCTTCCGACATACTCAAAACCGCATTCGGACGTTCCAGGCAGAACTTCTGTATCTCTTCCAGAAATCTCTGACCGTATTTCTTTAGCTTATTCTCGCCCACACCGGAAACCTCCAGCATTTCTTCTTCATTTGATGGACATTTGATGCACATATCTATCAGCGTCTTATCACTGAACACGATATATGGAGGCATGGCTTCCTCTTTTGCAATTTCCAGACGAAGTTTCCGCAGGGCTTCGAATAAATCGTAACCTGCTGCCGTAAGCGCATCTGTACTGCGTTTTCTGACAGATTTCTGGGGCTTTTTCTTTTTATCCGGTTCTTTTTCCTCGTAAGTACGCATGATCACGTGAGTATTTTCATCTCTTAGCGGAGAAATATCGCCCAGTTTCAGCACACTGTAACGTTCCTGTGTCTGATAGAGATATCCCATCTCAGTCATCTGGCTGATCAGTGCCCTGAGTTCTGCCTCACTGTGATCATTCAATGCTCCATAAGATTTATACTTATCTGCTCCAAGCTCCCTCAACCGAGCTCTCTTAGCCCCAAGCAGAGTACCAATCACAATTGTCAGTCCATACCTTCCTCTCGTCTCAGCTACACAGTTCACTACCCACTTCGCCTCTCTGGTCATATCTGTCTCATGGTATTCTCTGTGACAATTTCCACAATTATCACAGGGACCGAAGGTCTTTTCACCGAAATACTCCAGAATATAATTTCGCAGACATCCTGTTGTTTTACAATATCCTTCCATGATCTGAAGCCTTCGTATATCCCGCTGACGAATGAGAAATTCATCCTCTTCATCCACATCGGAAAAATCTTTGTTATCCAGAAGCATTCGGTCGATCATAACATCCTGTGCAGAAAACAATAGAACGCACTGGGAATTCTCTCCGTCACGCCCTGCACGTCCTGCCTCCTGATAATAATTCTCCATACTCTGCGGCATATTGTAATGGATCACATATCTCACATTGGATTTATCAATCCCCATTCCAAATGCATTTGTTGCAATAATAACGGGGGTTCTGTCATAAATGAAATCATCCTGATTCTTTTTTCTGGTTTCATTATTCAGTCCTGCATGATATCTGGTAACAGCAACTCCTTTTTGGAAAAGCAGTTCAAAAAGATTGTCCACATTTTTTCTTGTAGAGCAGTAAATAATCCCGCTCTCTGTTGGATGTCTGTCTATGTAATCCATCACAAACTCGTCTTTTCGCCGGATATTTTCCACGCTGTAATATAAATTCTTTCTATCAAACCCGGTGATCACTACTTTCGGATCTTCCAGATTTAAAGTACAGAGAATGTCGTTCTTTACTTCCTCTGTTGCAGTTGCGGTAAAAGCACTGACGATTGGACGACCGGGAAGATTTTTTACAAAGTCTACGATTTTGACATAGCTTGGTCTGAAATCCTGGCCCCACTGGGAAATGCAATGTGCCTCATCCACTGTCACCATGGAAATCTCCACCTGTCTGGCAAATTCCAGAAACTCATAATTTTCCAGACGTTCCGGTGCAACATAAATAATTTTGTATCTTCCTCCTGCTGCCAGGTACAACGCCTTGCTAATCTGACTTTCCGACAGTGAAGAATTGATGAATGCGGCATGTATTCCCGCTTCATTCAAAGCCTTTACCTGATCCTGCATCAGTGAGATCAGAGGAGAAATTACAATCGTAATTCCTGACAGCATCAGTGCCGGTACCTGATAACAGATGGATTTTCCGGCTCCTGTCGGCATGATTGCAAGCACATCCCGGTGTTCCAGAATGGACTCCACAACACTCTCCTGCCCTTCTCTGAATGTATCATATCCAAAATAAGTCTTTAAGGTTTGTACTGCCTGTCTGTTCACCTGAAGCCTCCCTCTGCATTTTAATCTATTTTAATCTCTTTTTCAGCTCCTGAATCAGTTCGGAATAGTCTCTGTGCTGCATCTTCGGAAATGCCTTAATGATACGCCCCTGACCGACAACGGTATGATTGGTAATAGAACTGGACAGTTCCTCAAACTGAGCCTGAAGCTCCGCTCTTTTTATACGAAGCATTTCGATAGATTTTTCTCGCTGTGCGGCAGTTGCATCACGCAGTTCTGCTGCTGCAAGAGTTGCCTGAACCTTTCCTTCTCCCACTTTCTGTGCTGTGCCAATCGTAGTCGTAGCCAGTGTATCACTCAGTTTATCACTTACAATTCTCAGATCTGAGCGAACCTTATCCAGTCTGGTAAGCTTTTTATTCAGTCCCTGGATCACTGCTACTGTCACAATAAAATCTGTCAGATACACAGCATACAAAACTGCTATCACAATCCATTCCCAGGTTGCAGGTGTATGTAACGCATGTGCCTCTACATACTTCTGGAAAATTTTTACTACCATAACGATAGCCAATCCCCAGATCAGAGAAAACTCCAGGCAAATGTAGCCATGAAAATTAAAGGGTTTATCTGAATAATCCCACCATCTTGCGTGGAAACACACATCCAGCAGCCAGCCTGCGACCAGTTCCACCGCAGTTGCCAGGACAATTCCAAACACAAAAATCATTCCATCACTCATCTGACGCCCGCTGCCCTGAATTGTATTGAGCAAAGCAAAAACAGAAAGCACCCCAAATCCATATACCGGGCAAACCGGTCCATTCAGGAAACCTCTGTTTATAACTTTTCCCAACGCTACTGCATGAAAAATAACTTCAACAACCCAGCCGCCAAAAGAATAAATAAGAAAATACAGACATATCTGAAAATACGTCATTCCACAAATCATTCGTTGCTCCTCCTTACTTTCATCAAACCACTTTTCATATCCCATTATCACAGTTCAAACAGAAAACTTACCTGATTCAGTTAAACTTACCCTAGAGTGTGTCTGAAAAATCATTCCCGCAATCTGCACGCCCCACTTTGCGGGATATTTCACCCGAATTCAGTTGCCGTAGCCCGCTACGGCGCCCTCATCCGGGCAAAATATCCCACAAATTGTGACGCACATCTTGCAGAAAGCCTTTTTCAGACACGCTCTAGACTGTTTTGTAATGTACTGATCAGTTCCTCTATAACAATTGGTTTGGATAGAAATCCATCCATACCACATGCCAGTGCTTTCTTTCTGTCTTCGTCAAAAGCATTGGCAGTCATGGCAAGAATTGTAATTCCCGCCAGTGAAGGATCATCCAGTGAACGGATCCGCTCAGTAGCCTCATATCCGTTCATTACAGGCATCTGCACATCCATAAGCACCAGATCATAATCACCTGGTGTTGAATTCTTAACTTTCTCCACAGCCTCTGCTCCATCTTCCGCTGTATCAACCCGAAAACCATATTCACTAAGGAGCGCTACTGCAATTTCACTGTTCAGTTCATTATCTTCCACAAGCAGTATGCGCCTGTCTCTGAAATCTGAATCTGTTGCCGGAAGAATATTATCCTCTGCCCCGGCCTGCTTCTGGCCGATAGCAGCCATCAGAGTCTCTCTGATATCTGACATAAACATAGGTTTGGCACAGAACGCAGTCACCCCTGCTGCCCTGGCTTCCACTTCAATATCTGACCAGTCATAAGCAGTCAGGATAATAATCGGTGTATCATCACCAAGACTTCGGATCTGACGGGTAACTTCAATGCCGTTCATATCCGGCAGACGCCAGTCAATGATATAAGCATGGAATGCATCACCCATTTCCATAGACTGTCGTGCGCGGAGAACAGCCTCCTTACCGGAAAGTGTCCATTCCGAACGCATTCCAACCTTTACAAGCATCTTAGTCACACTGTCACAGGTATTGAAATCATCGTCTACTACCAATGCTTTCAGACCTTCCAGCTCTGCGATTTTCTCTATACGGTGGTTCTCAGGCTGAATCCGCAATGGCAGACGGATAATAAATTCAGTACCTTTGCCCTGTTCTGTCTGAACCTCAATGGTTCCGCCCATCATATCCACGATGTTCTTGGTGATAGCCATGCCCAGTCCTGTACCCTGAGTCCTGCTTACAGTGGAAGTCCGCTCTCTCTCAAAAGGAGAAAAGATCTTCTGTACAAATTTCTGACTCATGCCGATTCCGTTATCCTTTACCCGGATTTCGTACAGTTCACAGCCTCTCTGTGTACCCGGATACTCTCTCAGCCGGACAGAAACGGTTCCGCCTGCAGGAGTAAACTTGATCGCATTGGATAAAAGATTCAGCAGCACCTGATTCAGCCTCGTCTTGTCACAATAAACATCCTCATTGGTAACATCCATGACATCCATGTAAAGCTCTAACTGTTTCGCATGGATTTGTCCGCTGATAATGGTTTTCAGATCATGAAGAACCTCTGACAGACTGACTTCCGTTTCTTCCAGATGAATCTTTCCGCTCTCAATACGGCTCATATCCAGGATATCATTGATCAGTGAGAGCAGATGATTACTGGAGGAAAGAATCTTACCCAGATAATCCCGAACCCTTTCTTTATCATCAATGTTGCTTACAGCCAGTGTGGTAAAACCAATGATCGCATTCATTGGTGTACGGATATCGTGAGACATATTGGAAAGGAAGGTGCTCTTTGCCTTGTTTGCAGTCTCCGCAGCGCGGACCGCCTCAGAAAGGGCCTGATTCATTTTTCTATCAGAGGTACGATCTGACAGAACCAGGATATATTTCTTTTTTCCGTTTACCTCGCTGCCCATTGCAACGTTATGAAACCAGCGGTGTTCTCCTGTTTTCTGATGAACATATTCAAGATCCCATTCCTGCTGCTCATGAACCTGGATTTCTTCCAGATACTTCTTCTCCGGATCTTCAACGTCCCCGGGATGCAGTTTCCCAAGGACACAAATATCTTTACGAATCTGTTCTACTGTAATTCCCAGCAGTTTTTCCACATTGGGACTGACGTAATCTGCCTGATATGTTTTTGCATCCAGCATCAGGAAAACGTCATCCACATTCATTGACAGCTTTTGAAACAATTCGTCCCTGTACAGGATCTCCGTATCCTTTCTCTTCAGGTTTACCCTGTTTTTCCGGAGAATAATTCCAATAAAAAGACCGGCAATACACACCGCTACTGCACTTACAAGCAGCACAGTGCTACGCTGCAGAACATTCATACTTGCATTGACGATATCAGCCTGAACAAGTCCCAGAAAGATCCAGTCCTGAGGTTTGGATTTCTCATAGACCAGATAGTAATCCTCTCCATCCAGATTTATCAGCATTGCATCTGTATGTTCTTCCTTAAACTCTTCTGAAAGTTTAAGGATCTCTTTTTCAGACATATTGGAATGTTCTCTCAGAATCCCAAAGAAATTATACACCTCTCCCCATGCCTCAGAAGAATGATCCACAACAACACGGCCATCCGGATGAACCACATAACTCTGGGCATTTCCATTGAAAGCAGAAATATTCAGCACATTTACGATATCAGAGTTTTCATAGGCAATGGCAATGGCATCATATTCAAAGCCCTGATAACTTCCATGAGGCCTGGGAGTAGCAAAAACAAGGAGCTGGGATTTTCCGGGAACCGTTGCATTGGTTATCACATCATTTCCCTGCCGGATCTCATCTTCAATATTTTCCTGCAATCCCAGATACCCGGTTTCACCTGTTGCCATCTTATAGTTCCCGTCCGCTGACAGGAAATAAAAATCTAAAAAGCCTGCATCTTCCTGTGCTTTCTCTATATACTCACGAATTTCACTTTCATCGGAAGTGTTCTGCAAATATTCCCCCCATATATGGAGATAAGTCAGATTCTTATTTGTCAGCTCACTTAGCATATTATCAGACTGATGAAAAATTTCTGTCAGGTGAGAAACACTTTCCTCATAAACAGTCTTCGATACAAACCCCAAATATTGGAAAACAGTCAAAAGGATTCCAACAAATAGGGCAATAAGAACTGCTGCATTCCATCGTTTTCTCACAACCCGTTTCTTTCTGTTTGTATTATGATTCTTAACATCCATTCTTCTCACCTCAGAGTAATGTAGTCTTCAGGCTCTGCAAGAATGGCATTACCATCTGAAACATATGTTGTCCAGGTATCTTCCACAGAGGTATCCCCTCCATCAAATACAATATTTTCCTCTGCCGGATAAGCTTCCATATACTGTGGTGCTGCAAGGCAGGTCACAGTAAAAGTATCCTTGTCCTGAATCTGTTTTCCATTCTTTGTAACTTTACTCAATGTATAACCATTATCCGTTTCCCTGATTTCTACAGAAATACCGCTGAACACAGGCAGAGAGCCGCGGTTAAAGGGGATAAAGCCTCCCTGGTAGCCTTCTACGAAGTTTCTGACCGTTTCCTTCAGTTCTGCCCCGCTCATCTCACTGCTGTAAGCGGAAAGCTCGTTTGGCATAATCATGTTGCCTGCCATTTTTTCTGTATAACCGGCCTTCAGTACATTTCCTGTAAAGCTGTTTCCTGTTGCAATCAGCACATCCGTCCCATAAATACCGCGCAAAGTGTTTGCCATAACAGAATAGGCTTCATTGCCTCCGCTGGTATGGAAACGATTGGAATAAGTTTTCTTTGAATCCAACACAATATCCTCAGAAGTGGATTTTTCTTCAAGAAGCTGGGAATTAAATGACTGATAAGCCTGCTCTGCATTATATTCTCCTGAGATCATCTTAGACACCACATCCCTGGAAACGGAGAAAAAGTCATTTGACGCAATACGGATATACATATGGTTTTCTTCGATTACAGGTTTCACATCCTTCAGATATTCCGTAAGCCGGAAATCCACATCCTGGCTGTAGCTTAACAAATCCTGCCCATCATAAATGATCCGGTTCTGTGCATCCTCTGAAAGCATTGTGTTCAGTACCTTCATTGCTTTCTGCCGACGTGTTTCATCCTTTGTCAGGTCACGGTTTAAAGCTATCTGGAAATATGGTGTAGTCATCAGCCACTTTTCGCCGTTCTGCTGAAAGAATGGCAGGAATGTTGTGTTAATGCCCTGATCCTGGAACATTTTTACACCGGCAGAACTGCCGAAATACATGGCAAGCTTACCACTTTTGTACATCTCAACCACATCATCATAATTCATATCCAGATCGTCCTGGCTCAGCCCTGTATCCTGAATAAACTGCTCCATACGTTCAAAAACCTCCGGCCAGACAATACTGTCCAGACCTTCTCTCTTTGTATTGTCCGGGTCACTGTAGATGGTACGCCACTTACGTCCATCCACAGAAGACAGCTCTGATGCAGACAGACCCTGCAGTGTTTCCATACAGGTATAATCATAGTAATAGTCTGCAGTAAACCCACGGATACCCACCTCATCAAATGCCTGGCAGGCAGAAACGAAGCTTTCATAATCCGTTGGAAGAGGAATATCATACTTTTCAAAAAGATCTTTGTTCACTACAAAGCCATGGGCATCTGCACACACAGGAAGCCAGTTTACGCTGCCATCCTGATTTCTGAAACTGTTAAGGTATGTATCATAGACAGCACCTGCCGCATTGGTTGTGGAAAGATCCATCAGACTGTCTTTCAGAGGACTTGCATCATGGAGGGAAAACCGGCAGCAGGTTATAATATCCGGCAATCCACCGTTTTCGTTCAGAAAACGATAGAAATCCAGATCATTATTGCCTACTACAAATTCAATGTTGATATCTGGAAGCTGTTCCTGGATGTATGATGCGTATTTTTCATACAGATTTGTGGTCCATAGATACACTGTGAGAGTTTCCGCGTCTTCTTTTTCCGTACTTTTCCTGCCGCAGCCAGACAGAAGTGACATGACTGTCACCATCACCAAAAGAACAGAAACTAACTTGTTCCATTTTTTCTTTTTCATTATAGCTTCTCCCTCTGATTGTGTTTTACTAACTCATTGATCACTTTTACTAATAATTTCCCATCAACAGGCTTGGCAATATGTTCATCCATTCCTGCTTCCTTTGCTCTCATTTTGTCCTCAGTGAACGCGTTTGCTGTCATGGCAATGATCGGTATCACTTTTGCATCCTCTCTGTCCAGAGAGCGGATCATCTTTGCTGCTTTATATCCATTCATGACAGGCATCATAATATCCATAAGAATAACATCAAATTCTCCAGGTCTGTTTTTTCTGAATATGTCAACAGCCTTCTGTCCATTCCATGCTTTTGTCACCACAGCGCCTTCATTCTGAAGCACAAATTCTGCAATCTCCATATTCAGCTCATTATCCTCTGTCAGAAGAACATGGAGCCCCTGGATAGAAGTTTCTGTTTTTTCTTCCGTTTCAGTCCTGTCCTTCATATCTGCATCAATCTGGAATGGAATCCGGATCACAAATGTAGTCCCTGTGCCTTCTTTACTTTCAAAGGAAATGGTTCCGCCCATTTTCTCCACCAGTTTTTTTGTGATTGGCATTCCCAGCCCTGTTCCGGCGAATTTTGTGCGGCTTCCTGCATGTTCCTGTGCAAATGGTTCAAAAATGCGTTTCTGGAATGCCTCTGCCATTCCGATCCCGGTATCTCTGCAGACAAATTCCAATGTGGTCATTGCTGTCTGTTTCGATGGGATTTCCCGACAGCTGATATAGACATATCCGTTTTCTTTGTTATATTTCACCGCATTAGACAAAATATTCATCAGAATCCGTTTCACATGCACCGGACTTCCAATAAGATTCCAGTGTGTAACTTCTTTCTCTTCCCAAATGATTCGGATATTCTGCTCCGCAGCCATATGTTCGATCACACCCAGTATTTCCTCAAAAATACTGTTCAGATTAAATGGGATTTCTTCCAGAACCACTTCATCTGACTCCAGCTTGCTCATGTCCAGAACCTCGTTTATCAGTTCCAGCAACAGATGAGATGCCTCTTTGATCTTTGCCCTGCATTCCGTCTGTTTCTCCATATTGTCTGCATAATAGTCTGCCACATTGATCATGCCGCAGATTCCATTGATCGGTGTCCGGATATCATGGCTCATTCGCTGTAGAAACTCGGTTTTTGCCTCATTGGCTGCTTCTGCTTTTTTTGCTGTTCTCAGAAGTTCTGCTTTATATTTTTCATCTTTTTCCTGTTCCTGTTTCCGGTGTGCCAGATCCGCTCTGTAACCCCAGAAGCAGAATATACCGAATATGAGTAAATAAAGAAAAACGACAGCTGTTACACTTAGCGGCAGGTTACGGAATACTTCCGTATCCGGAAGATAGGCATAAATATAATAATCCCTCTGCTTCAGCATGATTCCGTAACCTCCGGTTCCTTCATTTTTTAAATGAAAAATATGCTGACTGTCTGTATGCTCTTTCATTGCCTGGACAACCTGGTTGCCGGCAGTATCCTGTCCCAGCAGGCTTTCATCGTTGCTGGCAACAATGGTTCCCTTGTCTGCAACAATAATCGTTCCATCCTTCTGAGTGCTATAGCCATTTAAAAGGTTCTGTATTGTCAGGGTATAATTTCTGACAAATTCCGGAGATGTGTAATAATAAATTGCAACCATACCTGGTGCATCTTTTCTGGCACAGGCTGCAATGTCGATACGTGATCCGTCTTCTCGGTCAATCCGTTCCGAATAAGATCTTTCTTCATATCCGGTAAAATCCATGATAATGTCTTTTTGCAGATAATCTGTGATCTCATTGGTCAGAGCCTCATCCATGCTGTATTTGCAGACTGTCTTTCCCTCTGCATCCAGCACAAGGATACCATCCACCCAGAGGGTCTGCAGATTTTCTTTCAGAAACTCCTGGCTTAGCCGGCCGCCGTTTTCTGTTTCCATGTCGATATTCGTACTCATCTGTCTGGCACTTTCAATGGCGCGGAGGAGACTTTTAGATTCCGAAGCTTCATTATAATGGGTGTAGGTGGAACACTGCACTTTGACATAGTTTACAGTTTTCACCATCCTGTTCTCTGCTTCCTTTTTCTCTGCCTGAAAAAAGTAATACAGGGAAGTTGCAGTCACACAGATTCCAAGCAGAATGCCGAATATCCAGAATCGTTTTACTTTTATTCTTCTCCTAATATCCAAGATCATCCACCTCCAGATACTTCTGGGGATCATCCAGATATTTTTTAATGATTTTCAGGGATGTGCCATCCTGACGCATTTCTTCCAGCGTCTGATCCATCTGCTCACAGATTCCTCTGTCATCCTCTTTTGCAAAAGCAACACCTATCCCGACCACCATCAGCGGATCTTCCAGAATACGGAAGCTTGCATCATAATCCTTCATGTACTGGACAATGGATTCCTCATGTGCAGCAACTGCATCTACATATCCTTTTCCCAGAAAGGTATAGATCAGTTCCCTGTGCCCAAGACTGATCAGATTGCCCAGTTTGGGGATCCTTTCATCCGTCCGGTTCAGAAAGATGCCTTCCGGTTTGGTTGTGGACTGGACGGCAAGGTTCTTTCCCTCCAGATCACTTAGTTTATAGATATCACTGCTCTCATTTACAGCAACTACCTGGCGGCTTGCTATGTAGGGTCCTGCCCAGCGGTAATCGTCAAGGCGTCCTTCCATGGAAAAACAGCCCATAATACAGTCAATCTCTCCGCTTTCTACCAGTTCTTTTTTCTTCTCCCAGTTGATCTGGACAACATCCACCTGATAACCCATTCTTTTAAAAGCTTCTGTAGCCAGTTCCACATCAATTCCTGTGGGAATCCCATCTTCATTCAGATAATTGTATGGCGGATAACTGTCACTGCCCAGGGTGATGACGGGCTTTTCCCTTTCTTTTTTAGTGATATTTGTGTTTTTACACCCTGCCAGGGCAGTTGCTAAAATTCCCACAAGCAGAATGCCTGCAATCACCTTTTTCCCTTTCATCTTTTCTCCATTCCTGCTATTCTTTTCTATTTTTTCTCAAATTTAACCGAATCAGGTAAGTCCCCTGCGGAGGTTGCGAATATCCGCTTGAAGACACAAAAAAGTTCCTTGTAAAAAATTTTACAGGAACTTTTTCCATAATGCCCATTTAACATTTACCTTTTTTATTACTGAGGCATGATGCAACCGGCTGGCATGGCCAGATTTCAATCTGACTTTAGCTCCTTCTGGCTTTGCGCTCCGGCTTTTCAACCGGTTTGCCAATAAATGCCATAAAAAATTTTTTTTATTATAGCACTCATACTATATCATGTCTATAAGAAAATATGTTACTGTTCACAGCAACACGCTTCGCGGGATATTGCCAGTGAACAGTAACGAAAATATACCTCTTAACATACAAATCCAGCTTCCCATCAAAACTTAAGAGAAATTTACCGGAATGAAACTCCTTCATCAACCGGCCATGATTTTCTAAGTGCCCCATAGGAGATCAGAAAATTCGCAAGCCATCCGGCCGGTACAGCAAGCCAGACAAATGCAATTCCATAACGCGGTGCAAAAATCAAGGCAACTGACAGCCGAATGGCAAGGTTTACCATATTGGCAATGAGAAACGGCCGCATAATTCCAAGTCCACGAAGAACTCCATCTGTTGCCATCTTAATACCCATAAAAATAAAGAAATATCCCAGCCATTTCATATAATCCCCGGACACCTGATATGCCAAAGCGGTTCCATCTTTTCCAAGGAATAAGGAAGAAATTGGGGTGTGCAGTGTTTCAATGACTATGAAAGCAAGGACTGCGAAACACAGGTCCAACACCAGTGCAGCATGGTATCCTTTTTTGATACGTTCAATTTTCTTTGCTCCAAGATTCTGGGAAACATAGGGCGAAACCGCATTTCCAATGGATACAAATATCAGTGAAAAAACATTCTCTACTCTCATGGTTGCCGCATAACCTGCCAGCGCCTGTGTACCGAAGGGATTTACAACCGCCTGTACGATCATCATACCAATTGACACTGTGGATTGCTGAAGAACCGATGGTACTGCAATACGAAGCATGGAATGTAACTCCTGCCTGTCAAACCAGTTAAAGCGGCTTTTATATCGACGCATCCGGTTAAAGAAAATCAAAAGCGAAAACACTGCGGAAATCCCCTGCGCAATGAGAGTTGCAAGGGCGGCACCGAACACACCCAGCCCTAAACCTGCCACCATCCAAAGATCCATAACAATATTCAAAACAGAAGAAAATATCAAAAGGCCCAACGGAATCTTCGATTCACCGATGGAATTGAACATCGTTGAAAGGATATTGTACATAAACAGAAAGGGAAATCCCACAAAATAAACACGCAGATACAGTACCGCTTCATCCAGTATGTCAGCAGGTGTTTGTAATAAACTCATCATAAAATGAGAAAAAACAAAGCCAAAAACCCCCAGAAGTATACTCAGAATCAGAAAACTGATCAACGATGTTGACACAATTGTTTTCATTTTGCTATAATTCTGGGCTCCAAAATAGCGGCTCACAAGTACGCCTGCTCCTACACCGGCTCCCAAAGCCACACAGATGAAAACATTGGTCAAAGCGGCACAGGCTCCAACTGCCGCAAGTGCAGAGGATCCCACAAACTGACCAACGATAATGGAATCAGCCATATTATATACTTGTTGAAAGAAGCTGCCCAGAATCATAGGCATTGCAAAAACAGTCAGTGCTTTAAGAGGGGCATCTGTGATTAAATATTCATCTTTTGACATTCTCATTTTCCTCCATCAATTCCTGCTTTTTATCCGAAATCACGATTGTATTTTCAAAATGTAAGTTTAAGATTTCATTACGCAACAATTATATGTAGTTACAGCAAATAAGTCAAGCTGCTGTTTACTTTTAGTAATATAAATGATATGATATTTGATATTGAAAAAAGCTGCTATCAGATGGATATTATTTTATATTATTTTACAGGAGGGAACTTATGTACCTGGACGGTTTAGATGAACTGGATCAGAAGATTATCCGGCTGCTTATAGAAAACGCACGTATCTCTTACTCTGATATCGGTGAAGAAACCGGTATTTCCAGAGTGGCAGTAAAAGCCCGTATCCAGGCTTTGGAGAAAAGAGGCGTAATCGAAGAATATACAACAATTATTAATCCGCAAAAAATCAGTGGGGCTGTATCATGCTATTTTGAAATTGAAACAAAACCGGAGTACCTGGCGCAGGTGACAGATATATTGTACAAAAATGATACAGTCACACAGATTTACCGTGTCACAGGAAGAGACAGGCTTCATGTACATGCCGTTGCTTCATCAGGTGATGAAATGGAATACTTCCTGCACAATGTCATTGATACACTGCCTGGCATTATCAGCTGCAGTTGCAATATGATCTTATCACGCATTAAAGATATTAAAGGATTACGGCTATAAAAGTCAGAAGCTGCAACCAACCTTGATCCATACAGTCATGTCACCCTGCCAAAGTGAATTAAATATAACGCTCTTAGCCACTTTTTGACTTCAACAGTTTGCTCTTCCTGAAACGCCTCGCAGCTTTTCAAAATAACAATAAAATGCCCATCGCTTCTTACATGAAAGAATACCGTATGAAGTCGGCATCGAATATGCTGTTGCAGGAAGATAAATCTATTTCGGAAATTGCCGCCGCTGTGGGATATAAAAGCCAAAGTAAATTTACATCGGCTTTCCGAGATATATTTCAGATATTACCTACTGCATATCAGAAACTGTATCGTAATCAATAATTTTAATACAAAACTGCACCCACAATATCCCTGAGTGCAGTTTTGTATCAATCAATATTCTAATGTTTCTCCATCAAGTGGAATATCAAGAACAAGCATCCTATACAAATGCACTTTCCTCTTTTGCTTTCCGCAAATCTTTTAACACTGTTCCTATATCTCCCAAAATAGCAATTCCCTTATCTTCAATGAATTCCGGCAAAAACTGATATTCTGAATTTACGGAAATATAATATGCATCTTTCAAACTGTTTGTCAGTTCCCAAAACGGTTCCTGTATAAACATCGGTGTCATGCGCCCTACTCCAAGTTCTATCAAGAGAATTTTTCTATCTTTGTTCTTTTGAATGTATTTTGAGATTTTCTCATATTCTTCTTCGTATTTTTTCCCTTGCAGAAAATTCCCATATCCTCTTACCCACGGAAACATTTCCGCACCACAATGAGGGCAGCGAGGAATCAGTTCATCCGGCACCATTGTCCCCTCTCCCATAGCCGCAATCATATCTGCCACAGGTTGTACGGCATCCCATGTTTCATCCTGACAGCACTGAGAACACTGGAAGAAACGATGATCTCCCTGAATCTCACTGACCTTTTCTTCCGGATAAATCTTTACAAACTGTGTATCCTGATTAGTCGTTAAGATATGAAAATCCTTTCCCTGCAAGATTCTATCCAAATCCAGATATGGCTCTCTGATAGGAGCATTTTGTGTAGTATTTAAAAAGGTTGCCACATATCCCCAGTGTTCATTTCTTGTAGAAAACCGATGCATCATGCCGCTAAAAGCACCTTTGAATCCATACTTATCTGCAAATTTTCCAAAATGCTCACGAAAAGAAGGGGTATCACTATAATAAAAGTCACCACCTCCAGCCGCTGATAAACCGGATGCTCCGCCTACTACGATACACTCTGCCTCCTGCACTCTGCGAACAAATTCCTGAATCTGTTCCTCATAAGGAAGTGGTTTTTGTTTGCTCAACACTACAGCAGTACCGCCGGATGCATAGGTACTATAGTGTCTGGAATAGTTCATTTGTGTTTTCATTACCAAATTTTCATAACAGCTCATTTTTTTCATTCTCCTATCTCACAACTGTAATATCTTTAACCACCTTACTTAGTCTATCCTTCCCTTTCTGATTTCCTTTAACGCTACCATAAGATTACCATCCACACCGATGGATTTTTCTTTGATTTCCTCTGGAATGTAAATTTCGCCCTTGTTAAATGTGATATATCTTGCCTGTGGTTCTACTGCTGCAAGCTGCATCAAAGGAGCTTTAATCATCTGATTTCTCCAACCAATGCCAAATTCCAGAATTACCAACTTCTTTCCATGTAAATTCTGAATAAATTCTTGATAACGGGCAGCCTTTTCCTTCCAATTTTTCGTTTCTGTAAACGAGGACATCTCACCCCAATTTACTTCCATATCTCCACCGCATTTTGGACATTTCGGCAGTAACTCTTTGGGTACTCTTCCGTTTACTTCCTCTTCTGTCATGGCGAGAACTGCTTTTTGATTAGGATAGACCTCGTCATGACATCTGTTCTTGCACCGCATCTGGGTTAATTTCCCTTCTATTTCAAAAACACGGTCTGCCTCAAAACCTGCCGGCACAAAATGATCCTCCGCATTGGAAGTTACTACGAAATATTCTTTATCCTTTACCAGTGCATAGATGTTTTTCATAATCTCACTCGGCTCATCCTGCATAGCTTTTGCCTTAACAAGTCTGCTTACAAACGCCCACTTTTCTTCTACCTTCATTGGTACTGAAAATCCGTGTAAAACGCAACGCAGTCCGTATTTTTCTCTGAAATCTCCCATATTTTCCTGAAACCATGCGTCATCTGCAAAAATATTATATCCCTCTGCAATAGACAAACCATTACTGGCTCCAATCAAAATACCATCTGCTTCTTTGATGATTTGACTTATCTCTTGATATACATTCATCTTCATCACATTTCCTTTCCCGCCAGAAAACTGACTTGTTCCTCCTTTTGCATACACCACTTTATCTCCTTTTTCATATCAGATTCCACACTTTTTATTTTGCTTGACTTTTATTCTTTTACTTGTTAAAATTAAATTTACATCAAGCATTAAAATTATATTATCATGTAAGTTTAAAAATTGCAAGAAGAAAATTCGAGGTGACAAATGAAATATTCCACAAAGCTTAGTGACACCATTCATATTCTTATATTTATTGCTCTTGGAGATGACGAACAACTCTCCAGCACAAAAATTGCAGAAAGTATCAAGACAAACCCGGCTTATGTCAGGCAGCTTATGGCAACCCTGAAAAATGCCGGCATTGTTGTCAACACACAAGGTCATGCGAATGCCGCTCTTGCAAAATCGGCAGATAAAATCAATATGTATGACATCTACCGAGCCGTAGAGGGCGATAAGCCGCTGCTTCACCTGGACACAGATACCAATCCGGATTGTGGAATCGGTATCAACATTCAATTCGCTATTGGGGACTTCTATCATGAAATTCAAAATATGGTAGATGAAAAAATGAAATCCATTACATTGCAGGATATTATTGATCGGTATTATTTTAAAATCAGGAAAGTTAAAAGCCTTTAACTAATCAAGAATAGCAAGCACTGCCTGTGTCATGACACAGGCGAAATCCCCCACACTTTCCTATCGTCTGTGTGGTTAAATTTCCATACATGGATAACTATAACTACCACAAAGGTATGAATGTAATCATTCAGGAATTAAAGGTTCTGTTAAAGACAAAAAGCATTGGCACTGACTCTGACCGGGCATTATTGCTAGATTTTCAGGAAACCCTTGCAACCATTTATCTGATGACTGCCAATCTTCCGCAAGCCAAAACGCATTTTAAAAGAGCTTTCAAAATATATGAAAAGATCTGGGCTGATGAACCGGAAATGATTGAGGCAAAATATCAGGAAATCCAAGAATTATATCCACAGGTTGGTTTCTTTCTTGGACAACAGATATCAAGTTTTTTAACAAAACAGGCATAATTTGGGGGAGAAAGTATTTATTTCAGTTTTTCATATATATCTTATATGATGACAATGTGTTGACATTAGGCACATATTTGAATATACTATACTTGAATGGAGGTGTTCTGTATGGCAACAACTAATTTAAATATTCGTATAGACAAGGCAATCAAGGACCAGGCGGAGGAAATCTTCAATGAGCTTGGTCTGAATATGACAACTGCTGTAAATATGTTCCTGAGAACCGCTATCCGTGAGCATGGTATTCCTTTTGAATTAAAACTGGAAGTACCGAATGATACGACAGCCGCTGCCATTGAGGAAGGCAGAAAAATGATGAAGAATCCTTCTGCTCCGCGTTATTCCAGTATGGATGCGCTTAAGGCAGCTCTCGACGTATGAAATACGACATTCAGTTTACCAATCAGTTTAAAAAGGATTTGAAGCTTGCCAAAAGCAAAATAAAAATCTTGATAAGCTGTTTGATGTAATCGGTATTCTGGCGAATGGCGGTACGCTGGATGCAAAATACAGGGATCATGACCTTACAGGAAACTACAAAGGCACGCGTGAGTGTCACATCGAACCGGACTGGCTGCTTATTTATGAGATTTGTGGAGATGTTCTTGTTTTGATGCTTTATCGCCTTGGTTCACATTCTGAGCTGTTTAAGAAATAAGTACAAATCGGGAATTTGGAAAGGGATGCACTGCCATGCTGAGAAAGTTGAATTGTTTTTTAAACATCGTTATTGGTTCATCAATAGGAGTTTTCATTGGATTCGGAATTTATAAGTTCTGGCACTTTAAAACCTACCCCAATTTATATGCCATACAGTCTGCACCGTGGTACACAGAGCTGCTGTTGGATGGTGCCTTGGTGGCTGTTGTGGTGGTCATATGTATTATCCTAAAGCTGATTATTCGGAAAAAGTCAAAGCCATAACTTCCAATTGAACAAAATCGCTGCGCGATGGCCTGCCAAGGCTATGGCGCAGTTTTTCTTTACACTTTAATAAAAAAACAGTGGAAACCAAGTCCTACAAGTAGTATTGTTAAATCACCACAACCAACAATCAAACAGGCTCGACATCCCCACTGCCTATGAAAAGAATACCATTGAGCTGCCTTTCTGGCAAGCAGTTTTATTATGCTAATGCTCCTCCATGTAAGCAGTGTTTATACATTTACGATTTACTTTACATGGAGGATTTTATTATGTACGAAGAAATTTTTAATCAAATTAGATCTGCTGCGAATAAACGGAATCTCAAGGATTCCACGATTCATGCATACTATACCAATGTTGCTCATTTTTTGAACTCTCATGCCTGTGGATGCAAGCAGATCAATAATTGCAAGATCTCGTATTCCTTCACATTCATCGCGCATCAGTTCTAAGTCTTCATCGGAATACGTTTCCTTCACCGTTTTGCAGGTTTTAACCTTGTGTATCCTTCTTACTGGGCTTTTGACAACATAGTCCTCGTCTTCCAGCCAGGAGAAAAAGCTGGACAATATTCTGCGGATATTATCTACTGTGACCTTGCTGATTTTACTTTCAGTTTGATACTCATCCAGATAGATTCGCAAATCGTCAGTTGTAATCTGAACAACGTCCTTGCTGATCTTTTTCACGGCATTTCAGATCGTTGAAGGATATTACCTGATTCAAATCCGGCCACTCAGGAATAATCACATATCCGTTCAATGCCATCTTTCTGATATATGCACTCATGTTTTGAACTCCAGCTTCCTTCATTCGATTATGCAGTATCTCCACCTCTTCCGGTTTGAATTTTACATAAATTCCTTTTGAATACTCTTTCACTTTTCTTTTCCTCCATTTCTTTTCAAATTTGTAATTTTTAGAAATCATTCTTCCGGGGGCAATCGACAATTTCTAAAATTGGGCAACAAAAAAGCAACCGATATTACTCGATTGCCACTCTGTTACTCTTGCGAAACTATTCCTTTTTCAAAAAATTTGTAAATATTGCCTAAATGCTTTTGTGAACTTTTTCCTTCAAAAAACATTACAAATTGATAATTGACTTTTTGAAAATTATTGTTCTCAAGTTTCTATCAAAATTAGAAAAAGCCCAAACCACAAGGGTTTGAGCTTCATTTGCGCATTCACGTTTTCTGTTTTTGGGTATAGAATCTCCGTTGTCAACGGATAGGATATTTGTTCGATTTTGTCAAGTCTTAGTTCTTACTGTATATTCTTCTTTTTCTTTTCCGGCAATTCTTCCCACATACTCTCAACCAGTTCACACAAAAACTGCCGATCATCTACATTATCAACCAAAATCATTTCTTTAGCACCATTATAAGGTGGTTCCATCTCGGCATCTGGCATCAGCCTCAATGCCATCGAGACCGGCTTCACCAAAAGTCTGTCATCATATATCCCACCAAAAATCCTTCCACGGTAATAAAGGATGTATTCGCCCATCATTGCCCGGCTGCTGAGTTCATCCAGTCCTGATAATTGTTCCATAACAAAATCCAAATACTCTTTTGTTGATGCCATATTATTTTCCTCCACACCCTTAGGCTCTCTTTATTGGATGCCTGATTGCAGTCTTCAACTTCTCCGGCGCTACTTTCCTCGCATCGCTCAGATAAATCTCGTGGTGCATTCTCCGATCCGTTATATCCAATACGTATCCCTGTTCTTCCATAAACCTGTGCATTGCATCTACCGTAACAGGCTCATCGTCATACGCTCCGATATGCATACACTGTACACACAGACCTTCCTCATAGGAAAAAAACTCAGCCTTAGAAAAATCCTGCTTTTTCTTTGCCGTAGCTTTCCTGACAGCCCAGTCGAAATCTTCCCTGGTAACAAAATCCGGCAATCGAATAACAGAGATCCACTTAAAATCTTCCTTACGAGCATAATCAATTCCGGATACTCCATCCTGCCACCAGAATCCCTCTAATGGCGGCACGACATAATCGAAATATCCATCAATCTGATGATCTTCCTTTTTGCTCATTTTAATCGTAAATGCAATTCCATACAGAAGTCCGATAGCCTGCTTGTATTCTCCGTCTGCATCATTTGGATTGCCGCTTCCCCTTACCGCTATATAGTTCATTTTCGGAACAGTTACGATAGACGGTGTGCCTTTCGGCATATAAAATTCTTTATATTCCTTCTTGTAGTCAAAAGCCATATCCTTTACACCCCCTCTAAGTCCTTCTCTTCATAAGGCTTATTCCAGGAACCAATCTCTATCAGATTTCCTTCCGGATCAGCAATATAGCAGGTTCTCTGTTCCCAAGGTTCAAGTTCCGGTTCAAGCACAGATGTTGCACCATTTTCCACAGCCTTCTTGTATGCCTCGTCCACCTCTTCAAAAGTATCAACATATAGAGCTATTTCAGAATGACCATTCAGACCCTTGATATACTCATATCGCCGGTTTGTCATCTTCTCAAAATCATTCCGCCCATACAGTAAAAAAAGTGTTCCGTCTTTTACAAGATAAACATTGGAAGTATTCTCTTCTTCCTTAATTTCAAATCCGAGAACATCCTTGTAAAAACGAATCATCTTTGCCATATCATCAACAAACAACCCAAAACCGTCTAATCTCATTTTCCTAATCCTCCATAGATTTTTAATATTTCCTCTGCATTCCTGCGAATAATGTCCCGCACTTCTTCGGGCTCAAGCACCTCTACTTTTGCTCCAAATGTCATAAGCCATGTCACAAGGTTTTCCATATCCGTATAGTCTGCTGAAAAGAGCAGCCTTCCATCGTCCGTTTCTGTAAAGCAGTTCGGTCCAAATTCTTCAACCAGCCGCCACTTCATATTCGGTGTGAAAAGAGCTTTTACCTTTATCCCACCCGGAAATATCTTCTCATTTGACAAATCCGGCATTGGTACATCTCTACGCAGGAATCCACGGTCTGTTTCAACAACACAATCCATACGGTTCAGTTTGAACAGCCTGTAATCTTTACGTTCTAAACACCACCCCCATACATACCAGCTCGACCACCGGAAAACCAGATAATATGGTTCTACCCTTCGGTTGCTCTCTCTGGACGGAGCATAATACTTAAATCGTATGATACGCCTGTTTTCTATTGCACTCTGGATTACCTCGATCTTTGGAGCAAGAGACCCCTTATACCATGAAGATAAGTCAATCAGCATAGAGTCTCTTCCACTGATGAACTCTGATGATCCGGTCTGGATTTTCTCCATCAGCTGACTGTAGTACCTGCTTCCGCTCACACTGTCAAGACTCCGCAAACCCGCAAGAATCATCTGCATATCTTTGGAACTCAAAATCGTCCTGTCCATACGATATCCATCCATAATACTGATACCACCACCGGTACCCTGTGCAGTTTTTATAGGAATACCTGCTTTACAAAGGTCTTCAATATCCCGATTTATTGTCCTTCGAGATACCTCAAATCTTTCTGCCAGTTCAGGAGCCGTTGTCTTTTCTTCCTGCAGTAAGATTGACAATATACCGATAAGTCTATCTATTTTCATCGTTTCTTACACTCCATACATATTATACCTGATTCAACACGACAGCTATATGTCATATTTATTATATCTGCGAAAAATTTTTCTGTATACAATAGAATGCACGCTCCGCAAACATTCTATTGTCATGAACAAAAAGCCTACGAACATCAGATTTTATTCCCAATGTCCGAAGGCTCAATAACATTAGTTGAATTTTCTCAATCCGATAAGCCAAATTAGCCTATGATTCACTTGGAATCATCTGAAAATACTTCAACGCCTCTTCAATCGCTATTTCTTTTTCTTTTGGACATTCCGGCTGTCCGCCCTTCTCAGATTTTGACTTATTATTGTTCTCTCTTTCTATAATTCCACACTTTCTCTTTACCTGTGCAATATACAGATTAGATACCTTCATCCCATCATTATGCTCTGCCACATCCTTCTTTATCTCCTCATAAGTCGCCTTGCTCTCCGCAGCTGTCAAATCCATCTCATCCATATCAAGTTTCACATTCACATGATGCTTCGCTTCGTAGAGTTTGGACAATAAACATACCGTCTCCACATGCGTTAAGACGTCTGAACTGCTCTCTTTTTTACCTCATCGGTTTGTGGAAACATGTCCAGCGCCTCATCGGTTTGCGGGAACTTATCAATAGTTACCGCCTCTGCTTTGCATCAACAAACTAGAATTTCATAAACGCATTTGCTTCTTAAACGCAAACATTCCCTCATTGCCATCACCGACAAAATCGTCCGGTGTATCCGGCATAGGATGTTTTTCATTAAAAAATTCTGTAATATGAAAGCCGCAGACATTCACATAAAAATGAATGTTGCGCTTATCAAAGTACGGCGTACAGGTTTCCCATACTTTCGTGTTCGGATATATTCGTTCCAATTCAAACCATATCTTCTTACCGATACCATTGCTCTGAACTCCGTTCTTTACAAAAAGCAGGTCAAGATGGTTATGCTGTGTACTCTCATTGATAATAACAACAGCACCGCCCACCATTTCTCCATCGACAACGGCTTTATAGACAGCAGAACCCTCCGCATTCAGCGACTGGTCAATGTCCTTTTCAGGCAGAATAACAGCATCTGTTTTCCCAAAAGCATCTTCAAAACCTTTCTGAAATGCTTCCTGCATATCCGCCTTGTATTGCGTTAATTCTTTTGGTTCTATACAAACTAATTGGAAGGTCATTTTATATCTATCTCCTCAAAAATTCAAATTGTTACACTTAAAAAAGCGGAATTTCACCATCATAGTTTTCTGCTTTTTCCAATAGCGGTCCTTTAGCTCCCATCGTAAACGCGATGTCGCTACTGCGGATAGAGAGCAGCTCCATTCCGGGTCTCACCTTCAAAAAATCCATCATTTTCTTCGTAAGAAGAATTTGCCCCTCCTGTGAAATCTCTACCCAGCAGTAGGAACGCCCCTTGTATTTGATAAATTCGCCAGAACCTGCTGAGTAGTCAAGCAACGGTGGAGTATCGTCCAAAATATGACCAAGTTTTGACGGATGCAAAAGGCCTTTCCGGGTGACGCAGAAGCCACCGGTAATCTTACTTCCGGTAAAAAGATATACTTTTCCTTCATCTGCAATATGATATTCTTCCATTGCCTGCGGTGGAATCCGCAATGTTCCATCCGTCCGAATGAGTGATTTCCCGAAAATAAATTTTCCTCCCTTATTCATTTGTGGCATAAAAACACCTCCTGAAATTCCGATTGAGATTTCACCTGTTTTAAGAGATTTAATAACTGTTATATTTTGTTATTAAATTCTCCGCAAACCCTTGAAAACACTGGATTTGTCGCAGGTGAGCTTTCCCTTATTTTTTCCCTTGTGTTATATCGTCCCATCAGTGTTTATGAACTCTGATAAGGGCAAATACAAGGGCAAAAAAATTATATAAAACAGTATAACATAAAATAAAAGTGACATGGTGGACTGATTGAAATGCTTCTTAATTTTTGCTACTAATGATTGATTAAATGATAAGGAGATGGGATACGATGAGAACAATATTTGCAGAATACAATCCACAACGAAACAGCATTGACATTTATACAAATGTTGGCTATATGCTTCGCATTGACTGCTGGGAAGCCGAAAAAGATTTAAAAACCACACCCGGATCAGACTGTGCATTGACTTCACTTGCAGTCGATGAACCACTTGAATATGCGAGATTATATCTTGAGGGCAATTTACAGATGTGGGTAGATGCAGAAGATTCATTAGAGTTATAAAATGCAAGCAGCCTGTATGCTTCATTACACACAGGCTGCTTAATCAAATTTATTATAATTGATGAAAAATCGGTTGCATTTTGTCAAAAGTACAAAACTTTTTGAAGCCAAGTGCTTTTAATTCCTGTTATGATACTGAGGATATCCCAGCAATACTTGCTATCCCTGATACCTTATTCTTTCTACCAGCGTTTCCTTTTTCAGATTACTGCTTAAAACACAGGAAAGCACAATTTGTAGAATACCAACCAGAAGAATCATAACAAGAATTGGGATAAGAGGAACGTGATAAACGTTCATTCCAAAAATCCCATTATGCTTCGCATAGGAAAACAGTGCATAGCCAAGGGGCAGACCGGCAGCAAGTGCGACGCAGATGGTGCCAACCGTAAAAATCAAGCCCTGTATTTGTAAGCACAGATTCAACTGCTTATTGGTCATGCCTACCGCTTGCAGCACACCGTATTCCTGCTTCTTCGTGGTGATATTGATGATCATGGTGTTTGCCAGATTCATAAACCCAATGAGACCGACAATTGCCATGAACAGATAGCAGCCAAGCTTCATCATACGGCTTGCGTATTCTGCGGTTTGCAATTCTGCGTGATAGGTGTTCAGCTTGATATGAGAAGTATCGGAGAGCAGGTCATTCAGGCTTTGCTCTACAGATGCCACATCTTTTTTAGCACAATCCACCCACAGGTATCCATAAGATGTCCCTTTCGGATTTACAGAACGGTATACTTCTTCCGGAATGACCAGATAAGTGTCCGCGCTTACAAAGGAGCCTGCGATTTTTCCATGATAGGTATAGGTTCCGCTTCCGTTATCAAAGTTGAATGTAATCGGTGCACCCGCAGAATACCCGTCAGCTTCCATCCACATGGACCAGCCAAAGAAAACATCCCCGTTTTTGACAGCCTGTGCATAGTCCATGGAACCGATATCGCCATCCCCGCGCATCATTTCAAAATCCTCTTGATTTACGATTGCAACCGGAAATTTTGTTCCGTTCAAATCTGCAGAGACGATTTCTCTCGTCAGTACATCCGTTACACCGGGGATGGATTTGATTTCTTTAATCAAAGAATCATTCAGTGGGTTGTTCTGTAGGATTGTGTCCAGATTATTCTCCGAATAGGCTTCATCATAATTCTGGGAATAATCCAGCTGCAACTCAAATTGTCCATGGTTGATTGCAATCCGCGCCTCGTGCTCCGTGTCAATATTCCCAACATAATTAGAGATAGTTACAAACAATACACAGGAAAGCCCCATGGTAAGAATCGTAGCAATGGTTCTTTTCGGATTGCCTGTCACATTTGCCATTGCCATGGAGAAAACGGTGACATCTTTTCTGCCTTTTCGTCTGCCCTGTTTTTGCGTTCTGGAGCCGTCAAGATACCGTGTCGCTTCGATGGGTGAAATCCGGGAAACAATTTTCATGGGTTTGCGCAGAGCCAAAACGACCGTAAGAAACGATACAAAAATGCAGATGAGCATAATTGTCAGTGAAAACAGAGGCACCTGATGGTTCGTGATTCCGGACGATACCAGATTTCCCTGCTCCACCAGCCAGTTGAAGCTGACTTTTGCAATCAGGAAACCAAACAGCAGCCCCAGCGGTATCGAAGGAACCGCCAAAAGAATGCCCTCACGAAAGATCAACTGCTTCATCTGCTTTCTGGTTGCACCCAGCGCCTTGATTTTTCCGTACTCCTGAACCTTCTGGGCGATCCCGACCTGGAAGATATTATAAATGACCACAACGGAAAACAGCACGATTCCGAGGATCAGGGTTCCACAAAGCACAATCATTTCATAGCTTGGCTGCAATACCCACTGCAGGTAGAGGTCATTGATGATCACGTTTTTCTGGTCAATGCCGCAGAAATCCGCGATTTCTTTTATAACAGGCGCAACATTATTCATAGATACATTTGCAGAATCGCTCAAGGTAAAATAGATATTATATTGCCTGTCACCCTCCGCAACACGCTCATTTAAAAAATCCTGCGAACCGAATACAACATAGGAAGCCTCGATGGTATATTCATCCCGGTCATATAAAATCCCGCTGACAGTAAATTCCACCGGTGCGTATTGCGACTGCATGCCGGAACGGTACTCCAATGTTACGGTGTCTCCGACCTTTACATCATGGTATCCCTCTGCATCAAAGAAAGCGCGTCCTGCGGCAATTTCCTGTGCCCTTTTTGGATAAGTACCTTCCTTCAACACATATTCCTGATTATAGGGAAGCATTTTCCTGACCGTTTCATCCGCACTGACAAAGCCGCCATTTTCATTTCCTTTCAGAATGCCCTCCGTACACATGATGCCGATATCAGATATCTCAGCTCTGCGTTCCACTTCTTTTAATTGCGTACCATCTGCAGCGATAAACGCGCCGTAGTTGCTTCCGTATGCGCTTGCCGCCTGACTTTTCTGTAAACGAATTACCCCATTTCCCACAGTACTGATGATAACAAGCAGTATCGTGGTCAGACAGATTGCCATCATGATCAGTATACTTCTTGTCCTGTTCCTTTTGTCATTGCTATATGCAATCCTGCTTATTGTCTTCATCTGAAATCCACCACCTGTCCATCCTCAATTACCAGAATACGGTCAGCGACCTGTGCAATTTCGTCATCATGGGTAATCATTACAATTGTCTGTCCATATTTTTTTGCTGTCATCTTAAGCAAAGCGATTACCTCATCACTGGTCTTAGAATCAAGATTACCTGTCGGCTCATCTGCAAATATAATTTCCGGACGATTCACCAGTGCTCTTGCAATTGCTACTCTCTGCTGCTGTCCTCCGGATAACTGATTTGGCAGATTATAAATCCGGTTTTCAATCCCCAGAGTTGCAATAATATCATTTACATACGCTTCATCCACTTTTCTTCCATCCAGCCCCAGTGGCAGTACAATATTTTCCCAGACATTAACAGATGAAACCAGATTAAATGCCTGAAAAACAAATCCGATTTTTCTTCTGCGGAAAACAGCAAGGGCATCTTCCTTCATCCTGTATAAATCTTTCCCGGCTAAAGTAACACTGCCTTTTGTAGGGGTGTCAAGCCCTCCAAGCATATGAAGTAATGTACTTTTACCGGAACCTGACTTTCCGACAATTGCGACAAATTCTCCCCGCTCAATCTGAATGTCCACCTGATTGACTGCCTTGACCTGATTCTCACCTGCACCATAAAACTTACAAAGCTGCTTTGTTTCTAATATCACACTCATGTGTTGCCTCCTTTTCATCTTACATCCAAATTGTATCAGGGCACTCTTTCATTTCACTTTCAAAAAACGAGCAGAAGTCTTACAGAATTGTAAGATTTCTGCCCACTTAAAATTTAACCAACATATGGTAATTGAATCACAAACGTGCTTCCTTTTTTCTTTTTGCCGGAGGTTACCGTAATCGTACCTGCGTGTTTTTCGATAATTTCTCTCGATAGAAAAAGTCCGATTCCTGTACCACTCTTTTCCATGACCTCCTTGGAACTTCCTCTGTAAAATCGTTGAAAAATTTTGTGATACTCATTCTGCGGAATACCAATTCCCTGATCCTCAATTTCCATTCTTACAAGATCGTTTCTTTTTTGTAACCGGATAAATATTTTTGAACCACACGGACTGTACTTGACCGCATTATCCAGAACGTTGATCACAGCTTCACCAAGCCACCTTTTATCCTGCATAATCGTGCATGTTTCCAGCTCTTTTTCATAGTCAAAAACGAATTCAATTTCTTTCTCATCCGCTTTAGGATAAGTGCGGTTCACAGCAGATATGACAGTATCCATAAGCGGAAGTTTTTTCTTATTAATCTGAATCAGTCCAGTTTCCATCTTGGATATTTCAAGAAGCGACTGCAATAATGTCTCCAGTCCATCCAGAGCACTCCGACAACGGATACGAAACTCCTCCTGTTCTGTGGCACTTAAGTCATTCTGCATCAGCACACTAAAACATGTATCCAAAGCTGCAACCGGTGTCTTTAACTGGTGAGAAATATCAGAAACCATTTCTTTCGTGTTCTCCTTTTCTGCCCTTGCTTCTTCCTTTATCAACTGAATATGATGTCCGATTGCTTCAAGCTGGTCATTCAATTTTTCCAGTTCCTCATGATTTTCCGTTTTCAGTAAATCATCAAATTTATTTTCACGGAATCTGATCAGAAT